>ERZ779851.224-NODE-224-length-58791-cov-4.483877_pt1 | contig 58791 bp, 53 predicted proteins | sample MGYA00511094_ERZ779851 | MGnify/ENA primary metagenome ERZ779851 (study PRJEB29588, sample SAMEA2155512) | human gut metagenome | biome: human gut; feature: human-associated habitat; material: faeces | place: Denmark | collected 2008/2010 ...
AATTGAATCCTGATTTTGCTTTCCCTTGATATACTTTGGAATAAAATCCATTGGTCCCGGACGGTACAGAGAAATTCCGGCAATAACATCCTCAAGATTCGTTGGCTTTAATTCCTTCATGAAAGACTTCATTCCAGCACTTTCTAACTGGAACACACCCTCCGTCTTTCCCTGCCCGATCATCTCATATACTTTGGCATCATCATAATCAATTGTATCAATACTAAAATCATAGCCAAGTTTCTTTCCAATCATTCGTGCGGCATCCTGAATTACGGTCAGTGTACGAAGACCTAAAAAGTCCATTTTCAGAAGTCCCAATTCTTCGATGGTTGTCATCGTAAACTGTGTTGTGATGACATTATCTGCACCTCTTGAAAGTGGGACAAATTCATCCAGCGGTTTTGAACCAATTACGACACCAGCGGCATGAATTGATGTATGTCTCGGTAATCCCTCCAGACGCATCGACATATCAATAAGATTCTTTACAACATCATCACTCTCATATGCCTGCTTTAATTCCGGATTTGATTTTAATGCCTTTTCAATCGTGATACCAAGCTCCATCGGAATCATTTTTGCAACGGCGTCCACCTCGGAATATTCGATGCCGAGAGCGCGTCCGACGTCGCGCACGGCGCCGCGCGCCGCCATCGTTCCGAACGCGATGATCTGGCACACATGATCGGAGCCGTATTTTCTGTTCACATAGTCGATAACTTCGCCGCGGCGCTCATAGCAAAAGTCAATATCAATATCCGGCATACTGATACGCTCGGAATTTAAGAACCTTTCAAAAAGGAGGTTGTACTTGATCGGGTCGACCTTGGTGATGTGGAGCGTGTAGGCCACCATTGAGCCGGCGGCGCTTCCTCGCCCGGGGCCGACCATGATATGCTCGCTTCTCGCAAAGCGTATAAAGTCCCACACTATTAAAAAGTAATCGGTATAGCCCATCGAATTGATGACCGAAAGCTCATAGTCGAGCCTGTCTTTATATACCTTTCCGGGGTTCTCGCCGTAGTTTTCTTTAAGGCCTGCCTCGCAAAGCTCCCTCAAATACTGCTCGGAGGTCTTCCCGTCCGGCACGGCGAACCCGGGAAGGTGCGACTTTGAAAAGTCGAACTCGACGTTGCACTCTTCTGCCACCTTTTCGGTGTTGTCCACCGCCTCCTCGACATAGGAGAATAGAGAGCGCATCTCGTCCTCGCTCTTTAAGTAAAACTCGTCGGTCGACATCTTCATTCTGTCCTCTTCGTCCACCGTGTGCCCGGTCTGAATGCACAAAAGAACGTCCTGATATACCGCGTCTTCCTTCCTTATGTAGTGCACGTCGTTGGTGCAGACCATTTTCGTGTTCGTCTTTCTCGCAAGCGCGATGAGCATCGGGTTAAGCTCCCTCTGCTCGGGAAGTGAGTGATCCTGAAGCTCGATATACACATTTTCTTTGCCGAAAATGCTCTTAAATTCCGAAAGCTTCTCCTCTGCCTTCTCATGCTCTCCGCGAAGAAGCAGCGTCGGAATATCGCCCTTTAAGCACGCGGTGAGCGCGATGAGCCCCTCGCCGTGAGCGCGAAGAGTCTCCATATCGACTCTCGGCTTATAGTAAAAGCCCTCGGTGAACCCGACCGACGAAAGATACATAAGGTTTTTATAGCCCGTCTGATTTTTCGCCAGAAGCACAAGATGGCCGTATTTATTGTCTATCCCGCTCGTCTTGTCAAACCGGCTTCTCGGCGCAGTGTACAGCTCGCACCCGATGATGGGGTGAAGCCCCCTGTCCTTCGCCTCCTGATAAAAGTCGATAACGCCGTACATCGCGCCGTGGTCGGTGATAGCAATGTGGCGCATTCCGAGCTCCTTTGCCCTGTCAAGCAGTTTTTTGATGTTGCACTCGCCGTCTAAAAGGCTGTATTCAGTATGAAGATGAAGGTGTGCAAATCCCATTAAAGGTTCCCCGCAATCTCTGATATTTTTTTAAGCCTGTGGTTGACGCCCGACCGGCTGAGCCCTGAAAGCTTGGCAAGGCCTGCTAAGCTCTCCTCCGGGTTTGCCAGGCGCAAAAGCGCCATTTCCTGCAGGCTGTCGGGCAGTGCGTCCAGCCCGACGGTATACATAATGCTCTCGATCTCATTTATCGACTCGGTCGCCGCGTCGTTGGTCTTTTGCATATTGGCGACCTCAAAATTCACCTGGCGGTTCAAAAGGTTTTTTTCTTCCTTTTCGATCTTGATGTTAAAAAGCTCCATCATCGACTTATGCGCGCCCAAAATGTTCAATATATTTTCAAGGCTGTCATAGCTCTTAAAATACATAACATAATAGCCGTTTCTTACAACGCGCTTTTGAATCTCGCCGAACTCGGAAAAGATATAGCCAAGCTCGTCTAACGCGCGCTCCCTTTTCGCCACAAATTCAAGGTGGTATATCTTATAGGGGTCTGCCGCAAAGCCGCCTCCCAAAAACGCGCCCATAACGAAATGGCGCATCTCATCGGTCGTACTAAAGCGTTCGGAGTCGACAAAAAAGCCGTCCTCTGATCCTTCGTTTTTGTCAGATAAGGCGGAAAGTATCTTCTTTGTTTCCTCTTTTTCATAGGAAAGCTTATAGCACTTTCCCCCGCGGCCGACATAGGCGCGCGAAAGCGACCCGTCGCCGATCGAAAACTGCTTTTTCATAAGATACGACATCTTTTTGCCGATCTCTTCCCCGTCTGCCAAAAACGCGGCCTTTTCATCCTCAACACTCAATGTAAAAGCGGCAAAGCCCGATATAAAAGCAAGGCTGCAGTTTTTATTTCTGCAGTCCGCCTTTTGTATTTCTTCTTTAATATTCTCGCAAAATGACATTTTACTGCCTCATTTTTTATCAATATCCCTGTGCGACACGTTGACGTTCGCATTCTTCTCTTTAAGGTGATTTGCCAGACTTTCCGCGATTGCGACGCTTCTGTGCTTTCCACCCGTACAGCCTATCGCGATGACAAGGTTGTTCTTCCCCTCCTCGGTGTACTGCGGAACCAAAAAGTCCACCATATCGTATAATTTTTTCACAAACTCGTGCGTGACTTCTTTCCCGAACACATAGTCCGCGACATTTTTGTCCACACCGGTCTTATGCTTAAGCTCCGGCACATAAAAGGGATTCGGCAAAAATCTCACATCAAACACAAGGTCAGCGTCAACCGCCATTCCGAACTTAAAGCCGAACGACTCCACATCGATCGTGAAGCTTTCCCGGTTCTCGCCGCACGAGAAAAGCTCGGTTATCTTTTTCTTTAAGTTGCCGATGGTCATATTCGACGTATCGATGATATAATCGGCCGACGACTTTATGGCGCTTAAAATCTCGCGCTCTTTCTTAATCCCCTCCGTAATCGAGCCTTCGGCCGCCAGGGGGTGCTTTCTTCTCGTCTCCTTATAGCGCTTTATGAGCGTTTCGTCGCTTGAATCAAGGAAGAGTATTTCATATTCATATCCGTTCTTTTTGAGGTTTGCAAGCTCCTCTTCAAGCTGCTCAAAAAGGTAGCCTCCGCGAAGATCCATTACCAGGGCGACTTTTTCAAGCTTACCCTGGGAGTGACAGCAGATGTCCGCAAACTTGTCGATCAGAACCGGCGGAAGATTATCGATGCAGTAATAGCCCATATCCTCCATGCAGTGCGATGCCTGCGTTCTTCCGGCGCCGCTCATTCCCGTCACAATTATAAAACGCATCTTAAATTTGCCCCCTCAAATGAACTTTATCTCTGTATCAAGCAAAACACGGTATTTTTCATAAACCCTTGTTTTAATTATCTCTATAAGCTTTTTAACGTCCTCTGCCGTCGCGCCGCCCTTATTCACGATGAAGCCGGCGTGCTTTTCCGAGACCATAGCTCCGCCGACAGTCTCGCCCTTAAGGCCCGCTCCCTCGATCAGAGCGCCGGCATAAAAGCCCTCGGGTCTTTTAAAAACGCTCCCCGCGCTCGGAAGCTCGAGCGGCTGTTTTTCGCGCCTTCGTGCCGCAAGGCTCTCCATCGTTTCGCGGATATTTTCGCCGTCGCCGGTTGTAAGCCTTATTTTCGCCCCGGTGATGACCTTTCCCGAGTCCTTATAAATGCTTTTTCTGTATCCGAAATCATGCTCCGTCACGGTGATCTCGCTAAAGTCCTCGTCTATCGCCGTGCTCTCGGCTATGATATTTGCCATCTCGCCGCCGTATGCTCCGGCGTTCATATAAACAGCGCCGCCGATGCTTCCCGGAATTCCGGCCGCGAACTCAAAGCCCGTGAGCGAATGAGCCAGAGCGCATTTGGCGATCTTTGAAAGCTTCGCCCCGGCCTCGGCATAAATGTATTCGCCATCGGCTCTGACTTCGGAAAACTTATTTCCCATCATAATTACGAGCCCGTCGATCCCAAAGTCGCTGACCAAAAGGTTTGAGCCGTTACCGATGACATAGCTTTTGACCGAATATTCTCTCGCCGCCATGAGCGCCTCTTTTACGGTCTTAACGCTGTCCGCCTCAACAAAATACTTCGCCGGGCCGCCGATCTTAAATGTGGTGTGGCGCGCCATCGGCTCATATTTTTTTACATCTGTTATTGAGCCAAGCTTATGAAGAAATTCTTCCATTCTTCCCTCCGGATCAATATCTGCCGAGGAACGCCGCGCCGATAAGGCCCGCGTCGTTTCCGTATTTTGCGATCTGGATCTTTGTCTGCTCCACGTCGCGCGAGTATCTGTATTTTTCAACATACTCTATGATCGGCTTTAATATAGCGTCGCCCTCGCGGCTGATCGCTCCGCCGATGGATAAAACCTCCGGCTGGAAGATATTCACGATGTCCGTAATGCCGGCTGCGACGTTTTCGATCCACTCGTTGACGATCTTTGTTCCGAGCTCGTCACCGTTCTCCTTCGCGGTAAACGCCGTCTTTCCGCCGACCTTGTCAACATCGTTGTCGCAAAGCGAAGCAAGATATGAGCCGGGATTTTCCTTTACAGCCTCTTTCGTCATTCTGATAACGGCGGTCGTCGAAGCATATGCCTCGTAGCATCCGTTTCTTCCGCAGGTGCAGGGCACTCCGTCCTTTACTAACGTTGTGTGTCCGAGTTCAGCTCCCGCGCCGTTAAATCCAGTATAGAGCTTTCCGTTGATGACAATTCCGCCGCCGACGCCGGTTCCCAGCGTCACGAAAACGAAGCACTCCATCGGTTGCTTTAACATAACGTACTCGCCGAGTGCGGCGCAGTTTGCGTCGTTACCCATGTATATGGGCTTGTTGATGTATTTTTGCATTTCTTCTCTTACCGGAGTGTGGCGGAAGTTAATATTATTTGCATAAACTATCACTCCGCGCTTATTGTCGATCGTTCCGGGGCTTCCGATTCCGACAGACTCGATATCGTCCATCGAAACGCCGCCGTTTTCCGCCGCCTCGATCGCGCAGAGGCTCATATCGCGAACGATCTCTTCATAGCCTCTCTGTGCACCGGTGGGGCGCTGTGCTCTCGCTAAAATATTGCCATCCGAGTCAACAAGACCCGCCTTAATGTTTGTACCGCCCAAGTCAATTGCCAAAAACATATTCATTTCTCCTTTATTCTTCATCCTCGGCTTCCTCCTGCATCGTCTGCTCCATCTGCTTTGTCAGCCTTTCAGAGAGCTCCTCTGCCGCGTTAAAGCCCATTTTCTTTTGTCTGTTATTCATCGCCGCAACCTCAACGATAACGGCCAAGTTTCTGCCCGGGCGAACCGGCACCGTGAGTGACGGAACGCTGATTCCGAGTATTTCTGTCTCATGGTTTTCAAGGCCCAGCCTGTCATACGACTTTTCCTTGTTCCACTGCTCGATATTTATTATAAGGTCGATCTTCTCCGAATCCTTGACAGCACCCATACCGAAGATCTTCCTGACATCGACAATTCCGATACCGCGTATCTCGATAAAGTGGCGGATTATCTCCGGCGCCGAGCCGATGAGTGAGATCGACGACACGCGCTTTATCTCGACCGCGTCGTCCGCGACGAGTCTGTGTCCTCTTTTTAAAAGCTCGACCGCCGCCTCGCTTTTTCCGACTCCGCTCTCGCCGAGCATCAAAACGCCTTCGCCGTAAACCTCAACCAAAACGCCGTGCCTCGTGACCCTCGGCGCAAGCTCGACATTGAGCCATGCTATGAGCGCGCTCATGAACGAGGAGGTTCCCGTTGCCGTTCTGTAGAGCGGAATGTGGTATTTTTTCGCCGCCTCCTCCATCTCCGAATATATCTCAAGACCGCGCGTTATGATGACCGCCGGCGGATTGTGCGAAAAGAGCGTGTCTAACACCTCATATCGCTTCGCCGCGGAAAGCGACGACAAATACGCATGTTCAACCTTTCCGAAAAGCTGGATCCTCGTATTGTCGAAATACTCAAAGTAATCCACGGCAAGCTGAATTCCGGGACGGTACACGTCCGAATTTCTGATCTTGACCTTCTCGATGTCCTCCGGCTCAAACACGCGTTCAAGCTTAAAATAGCCCGCGAGTTTAGTTAAAGCGACCTTAAACTTTTTTTCAGACAATCAATTCCCCTCCCTGTCATTTTTGCATCTTTTAGTATATCATAATTTCACCCGTATGTCAATTTTATTATCCGGCCAAATATTATATGCATAAAAAATATTCTTATGAATAATCCTGTCAAGTCCTCTTCTAAAATGTAAGTTTTTGTCTTGATGACGGCCCGTCCGCCGCAAATGCGCTTGCTGTGGGAATCGGGTGAGTTTTCCACAGCTTTCAGGATTTATCACGTTTTAGATGTGGATAACGTGCATAAATCTGTTGATAAGTGCTGTTTAGGGGTTTTATGAGTGGATAAAACTCCGTTTAAAATAAAATTAGATTATTTTTAGATCGGTCTTTCTTTATACACCGGGATTATATTATTCACCCCGGATGTTTGTTTTGTACTATTTACTCTTTATTTTATACCTTGATTTTTTTCATACCGGGATTATAATATTTATATGTGAAGGGTGGTTTATAATGAACCTGTATGAAAAATCCGGCATTTCCAAAAAAACATATTATTCGGAGGTCAAAAGCCTTGCTATACCTGCGTTTTCGGAAAAGCTTCTTTTAACATTGGTCGGCCTCATCAGCAGTGTCATTTTAGGGCGCGTCACGGGAAGTGAAGCAATGAGCGCGGCAAGCGCGGCGACGACGATAACCGAAATATTGCAGGTGGTGTATTTAGGTTTCGGCTTCGGCGCGTCGATACTCATCGCGCGTGAGGCCGGAAGAGAAAACTCAAAAAGCCGCGTCAACGAAATAACGCTTAACTCAATATACCTAAACGCGGCAATGGGGCTCTTATTCGGAACGCTCTGCCTCATTTTCTCGGAGAGCGTCTTAAAGCTTCTATTTTCAAAAAAGGCAGAAAACGTCATCATCTTAGCGACGGACTATTTAAGAACCGTGCTCCCGATCTCTCTCATTGCCTCGGTCGATGCGTCGGTCTCCTCGTGCCTTCGCGGCGCACACGACGCTAAAACGCCGTTTATCATCACCGCCGGCGTGAACGTCTTAAACGCGATACTTTGCGTCGTTTTCATAGGCTTTATGGATATGGGAATCAGGGGCGCCGCGGTATCATACGTTATATCGACCGTCGTCGGCTGTCTTTTCCGCCTGGCCTTTCTTAAGCTGAAGCGCTCGCCGATACATATCGAAACTTTCCACAAGCCAAATTTCCCGATGATGAAAAGAATCGCAAACGCCTCCACGTCGTCAGCGACTCAGTCGTTTTTAACGAATCTTGCGTTCCTCGGGATGCAGGCGGTCACCTCGCTCATAGGCACGGCCGCGCTTGCCGGCTATCAGGTCGCAAATAACATTTTAAAGCTGACATACTGTATCACCTACGGGTTTGAGTCCGCACAGGCGACGCTCGTCGGCAACAACCTCGGCAAAAAGAATGAAGACGGCGCAAGGCTCTATGCATACGGTCTTTTGCATACTGCGGAAATTTTCTGCTTCGTCTGGGCCGTCATAATGTTTGTGTTTGCAAGGCCGCTTTGCCTGCTCTTTATCAATTCGAGCGAGGCCGAGACCTTAAACCGCGCCGTCGTTATATTAAGGATCCTCTGCTTCTCCGTTCCGATAACGACGTATTTCCAGGGTTGTCAGGGCGCATTAAAGACCGGCGGCGAGACTGCCGCGATCATCATCTCGACAGTGCTCGGCCCCTGGGCAATAAAGATTCCGCTCTCATACTTTTTGGTTAAGGCGATAGTGGACGGAAGGCTCTTCGCCGCTCTCGGCCCCGTCTTTTCGGGCACGGCGCTCTATCCTCTGACTCAGGCGGTGCTGACGGACGGTATCACCGGAATGATGGTCGGCTTCTTTGTCGACTACGCCGCGCGAAGCATTGTCTATGCTATTCGCCTTCATAAAGAGCGCTGGCTCACCTCCATGCTGTAAAAAAAGTTCCCCACTGTAAACAGTGGGGAACTTTTTTATTTCACGAAATGCGCCTTTATGTAATCTGCGCTTAACTTAAGGCTGTCAAGCGGGTCTCCGGGGCAGGTGTCCTGCTCAACGCAGTAATATTTAACGCCGCTCTCTTCTGTAGCCTTTACAATGGAATCAAAGTCCATATTTCCCTGTCCGATCTCGGTGATATATCCCGAGAAGTCGCCCTCTTTCTTAGTTGCCATATCCTTAAGGTGGAGAATATCGATCCTTCCGGACAGCTTTTTGATCCACTCCGTCGGGCTTCCGCCGGCGAACTGAACCCAATATGTATCAAGGCAGAATGACACATTATTTTTGTCAAACCCGTCAACAAGATAGTCCATTATTCTCTTTTCGCCGGCAAACTTAACAAACTCAAGGCTGTGGTTGTGATATGTGAATTTGAAGCCGTATTTTGCGATGTATGCGGCAAATTCGTTCGCCTTGTCGATGAACCTTAAAAGCTCGTCCTTCGACTGTCTCGCCCAAAGAGGCATCATTCCCGTTCCGATGAGGCTTGTGCCAAGTATCTCTTTATGCACTCTCATCGTCTCGTCCGGGTCCTTTACTATATTGTCAAATCCCGCGTGAGTGCCGACTATTTTTAAGCCTGCGTCCTTTGCCGCAGCGGCATAATCTGCATCCGAAAGAACGCCGTAGCCGGCCGTCTGAACCTCGTCATAGCCGAACGACTTCATTTTACCAAACGCCTCGGTAAGCGACTCTCTGGTCACACCCTCGTTTGAGTAGTAGTCCCTCATACTGTAAGCCTGAAAACCGAATTTTGAAAACATATTATTTCTCCCTTTATTCATACAGTCCCATTTTCTGAAGACTGCGAAGTGCGTTTTTAACTGCCGGTGCATCGTCCTTATATGTCACGCCGTACCACTTGTCCGGCGTCTGATAGACTTTGACGCGCCATCTGTTTTCCCCGATTCCGCGGCCGATCGCGAGTGGGAGCAAAAATTCCGACTTTAGGTCGTTTCCGCTCTCAAAAAGAAAATCGTTAAAATACTCTTTAAGTACCGGAAAAATGCTCTGATCAAGCGCCCACATATTCATGGAAACCGGCGTCCCGTCGGGGTACGACCCTTTACCGACGTTGTGATCTTCATTAATATCGGAAAGATAGCCTCCGTCCAAACGGCAAACGCCGCGCGTTACCATCCCGGTCTCTGAAAGCGTGTTTTCCACCCTGTATGCTGCCATGGCAAACTCATCGCTTTCGTCAATGTGCTTTTTTAATATCTTAAACGCTTCCTTGCCGTAGTAATCGTCCGAATTTATTATAACGAAAGGCGAATCGATCTCATCTTCCGCACACAAAAGCGCATGCGCCGTTCCCCAGGGCTTTATTCTGCCCTCCGGCACAGAGTAGCCATCAGGAAGCTTTGAAAGTTCCTGATAAGCGTATCTGACGCTTATTTTTTTCTCTACTCTTTTTCCGATGAGCTCCTTAAAGTCCTTCTCGATCTCCTTTTTGATAATGAAGACTACCTCCGAAAATCCGGCCTCCACGGCGTCGTGCACCGAAAAATCCAGTATCGCCTCGCCGTTTTCGCCGAAAGGCTCCATCTGCTTAAGTCCGCCGAATCTGCTTCCCATTCCTGCCGCCAATACTACAAGCTGAGTTTTTTTCATCGGTAAAATCACTCCTTAAAAGCACTCTTCTTTTCTGCCTCTGTTCATCAGATCCAAAACCGCCTGTTTTGCGCTCTTTTCCTTATAAAGCACGGCATATGCCTCGTTTACGATCGGCATTTCGACGCCGCACTTTTTTGAAAGCTCATATGCCGCAGAGCAGCTTGTGACGCCCTCTGTCACCATATGTATCTCTTCCAATGCCTCTTTAAGCGTTTTTCCCTTGCCGAGCAGTATCCCGGCGCGCCTGTTTCTTGAATGCATACTCGTACATGTCACGATCAGATCGCCGTTTCCGGTGAGTCCCATAAATGTCTCCGGCTTTGCGCCGAGCGCCTTTCCGAGCCTTATTATCTCGACAAGGCCGCGCGTCATCAGCGCCGCCTTCGTGTTGTCTCCGTAGCCGATACCGTCCACCATTCCGGCACAGAGCGCTATAACGTTTTTAAGCGCGCCGCCGATCTCAACGCCCAAAACATCCGTACTTGTGTACACTCTGAAGGTTTCGCACATAAAAATGTCCTGCACCATTTCGGCAACCGCCATCTCCTTTGACGCGGCGACAACCGCTGTCGGGATAAAGCGTGCGACCTCCTCCGCGTGTGACGGTCCGGAAAGAGCGGCAACCGCAGCGCCGGGAATTTCCTCCTCGATGCACTCGGTCATTGTCTTAAGCGTTTCCGGCTCAAGGCCTTTCGTGCAGTTTATGATAATCTTTCCCTTTGCGTAGGGCGCCATTTCCTTTGCATAGACTCTCATTCTGTGGCTGGGAAGAACGGTGACCACCGCCTCTGCGCCCGAGACCGCTCCCTTTAAGTCCGACGTGAAACGAATCCCGTCGGGAATCGCGACGCCGGGCAGAAATGCCTTGTTCTCCCTGTCTCTTTTCAGCGTTTCGCACTCAGACTCCTGCCACGACCAGAGCGTGACATCATGCTTCTTGCTATTTAAAAGTATCGCCAGCGCCGTGCCCCATCCGCCGGAGCCGATAACAGAAATTTTCATATTTACTACTCCTTATGAGAATGAAATGTTGTTTTTGATTCCGTTCCCTCGATAAGCCTTAAGATGTTCGACCTGTGCCTCATAATCGTGAGCAGGGCCGCAAATGCCGTAAATGCCGTGACATAAACGTCCTTCGTTATGAGCGAGGCAGCCATCGCCGCGATCGCCCCGGTTATCGAGCCGAGTGAAACGTAGCGCCAGATCATAAACACGACTATAAAAATTCCGAGCGCGGCCGCGCCTATCCTCCAGTCTATCATAAACAAGGCGGTGACGGAAACGAGCACTCCCTTTCCGCCCCTAAATCCGAAATAGACCGGAAAATTGTGGCCCAGGATGCACCCTGTCGCCGCAAAAATCTTTGAAACAAGCTCATCTTCGGCAAAAAGCCTTGCCAAAAGCGAGGCGGCAAGAATTGCGGCCACACACTTTAATATATCCGATAAGGTGACGATTAATGCCGCGCCCTTTCCGAAATTTCTCAATGTGTTGGTCGCTCCCGCGTTCTTGCTTCCGAGCGTTCTTATATCCCTGCCCTTGAGCCTTGAATAAATTATCGCCGGGTTGATGCTTCCCAGAAGATAACCTATCAAAAGCGAGAGTATGATTAAAAGTGTTTTCATAAGATCAGTCCCTTTTTTCTTCGTTCCTCTCTCTTATAATAAACTTGACCGGCGTTCCTGTCAAGTCAAAAGCCGCGCGTATCTGGTTTTCGATGTATCTTAAATACGAAAAATGCATAAGCTCTTTATCGTTCACGAACAAAACGAACGTCGGCGGTGCCGCGGAGGCCTGGGTCGCATAGTAAATCTTTAACCGCTTGCCCTTGTCCGACGGCGCCTGGTTTTTATTTATCGCCTCGTTTATAATGTCGTTAAGCGCGCCCGTCGCAATGTGGGTGTTGTGCTTTTCATAGACGTATTTAACGGTCTCGATGAGCTTGTCCGTTCTCTGCCCGGTCTTTGCGCTGATATAGACCTGCGGCGCATAGTGCATGAACGGAAGCATATCGTTCACTTTCTTTTTGAAGTTTTCCATGGTCTTATCGTCTTTTTCGATAAGATCCCATTTATTGACCGCGATGATGCTTGCCCTTCCGTTATCGTGCGCATAGCCCGCGATCTTCGAATCCTGTTCGCTGATACCCTCGTCCGCGTCCACCATGATGATGCAGACGTCCGACTTTTCGATCGCCGCAAGCGAGCGGACAACGCTGTAGCGTTCCACATTATCGTCGATCTTGCCGCGTTTTCTCATTCCGGCGGTGTCGATAATAATATATTTTTGCCCGTCCTTGGTAAATTCGGAGTCGATCGCGTCCCTCGTCGTGCCGGGAATGTTGCTGACAATGACCCTCTCTTCGCCCAAAATGCGGTTGACAAGGCTTGATTTTCCGGCGTTCGGCTTTCCGGCAACGGCGATCTTTATCGCGTCGTCCTCCTCGTCGTCATAATCTGCCGAATCGAAATATGAGCACACCTCGTCCAAAAGCTCGCCGAGCCCCATTCCGTGGGTCGAGCTTATCGCGATCGGATCGCCTATGCCCAGATTGTAAAATTCGTAAAATTCCATCGGCGGATCGCCCGGCGTGTCCGTTTTATTGCACGCCAAAACGACCGGCTTGCCGGATTTTTGAAGCATTGCCGCAACGTCCATATCCGCGGCGGTCATGGCGGTCTTAACGTCCACCATAAAAATGATAACGTCCGCCTGCTCTATTGCCAGGTCAGCCTGGCGCTTCATCTGCTCTAAGATAATATCGTCGCTCTTGGGCTCGATACCGCCGGTATCTATCAGAGTGAAGTGTTTGCCACACCACTCCGCGTCTTTATAAATTCTGTCTCTTGTGATTCCGGGTGTGTCCTCCACTATTGCCGTGCGGCCCCCGGTGAGTCTGTTAAACAGCGTCGATTTGCCGACGTTGGGCCGTCCGACAACGGCAACCTTCGGTTTTGGCATACTAAACGCCTCCTTTATTCTGTCCCCAGTATTTTCCCGACAGTCGAAAATCCGTCGGTCTTAACCTTTGTAATATTAACATTCAGCTTTTCGGAAAGCTCTTCTATCGTCACATCGTCAAGCATTATGTCCGTGCCGGAGCGAAACATCACTTCCGGCATTAAAATTTCTTTCGGCAGACGCTCATTTTTCAGCTGATCTATTATATCGCATCCGCAGACCAGCCCCGAAACGGTGACTCCGCCGCCGAAAAAGTTGTTCTTTATGGCATAGACCCTGACGCAAACGTTCGGAAATTTCTTCATCACGGCCTCTGCCGTTTCCTCCATCAGCGCCTTTGCCGCAAAGCCTGTTATGATGCCGACCTCGCGCTCGCCCTCCACCTTTTCGGTGTCGGCGATCGCCTCTTTCGCTTCTTCGATGAAGGAGCGTATCATTCCGACTCCGTTTTCGATCTGCGGATAGCCGTCATAGTTTTCCTCTTTCGGAAACTCGCGGCCGGCGATCTGATAAAACTCGTCCGACGCATAGACGAAGGACACTCCGTGTTTTTTTCTCGCTCTTTTCTGGAATCCCTCGATAAGGTCGATGACCTCGGCCGCGTCGTCCTTCTCAAAGGGCAAAAGATCGGGCAGCTTTTCGCGGTACTTCGTGAGCCCGACCGGAACGACGGAAAGGCTGTTTGCATAAGGATAGAGCTTTAAAAGCTTTCCTATCGTGCGCTTTAACTCCTTTTTATCGTTCACACCCTTGACCAAAACGACCTGGCAGTTCATCATAATTTTGTGGTGCGCCAGGCGCTTCATTATCCTGTAGACCTCGCCCGCGTGTTTGTTTTTAAGCATTTTCACACGCAGAGCCGGGTTTACGGTGTGCACCGAAACGTTGACCGGGCTGATGTGCTGGCGGATTATCCTTTTAATATCGTCGTCCGACAGATTGGTGAGCGTTATATAGCTCCCCGTCAGAAACGATAATCGAACGTCGTCGTCCTTTAAATAAAGGCTCGGCCGCATCCCGGGAGGCATCTGGTCTATAAAGCAGAAGATGCATTTGTTTTTGCATCTTCTCGTTTTGCCGTTGTCTCCGTAGCAGAGCTCGATTCCCAAGTCCTCGCACGAATCGTTGGCGATATAAACCTCTTTTTCTTCGCCGTCCTGCTTTAAAAGTGTGATATAAAGCTCCGGGTCAGCCGAAAAGAAACGGTAGTCGAGCACATCTGAAATGTGCTCGCCGTTTATGGATATAATTTTATCTCCCTCACTTATCCCGGCGCGTTGGGCCGGGCTCCCCTTTTCGGTTTTGATAACCACCGGATAGTCCATTTTTAAAGCTCCTTGGCAAGTTTTAATAGCTTATCTACATATTTTCTCTGTATGGTAAGTCCCGAAACTCCGGGCTTTATGACTTCATATTTTATCACGCCGGCGTTATGAAACTCCGTCGTTTCATCTCCCGTGACGGTGTGAAGCGTGACGGTGACCTCCGCCTCGGAGGACTCTTCGCCCTCCTTCATCTCGCCGTCATAGCAAAGCGAGATGACCGCCTGGTAAAAGTTTTTCGCCGCGTCGGAATCGATCGCTTTTCCGTTCACGCTCGGGTTATCGCCCAAAACGATGTTATAGCCGCCCTCGGGCGACGAAATGTCGATCGACGAAACGTCCGAAACATAGTGGATATTGATGTGCTTGTCGACAACGGTGAACACCGTCGTGTCCATAAATTCAAGCTGTGACTTGTCGACAACATAAACTCCCGACTCGCCGTGCTTCTGAACATAATATCCGCCGGGCGCTTCGCTTCCTATATAATACTTAAAGCTTCCCTTATCGGTCACGACCTCAAAATATCTCTCCGGGTTGATCATAACAGTCTCTGCGTCCGGATATGGGATAAAGCTCTTCGCTCCGACGGAAGCGACCTTGTTAAACAGCGTCTGCACCTCGGTGGGAGAAGCGTTCGCTGTGACAGGGCTTGTCACTCCGTAGCTGAAAAGCGAGTCCGCCTTTTTCGTGTCCGCCGCGACGGAGGCTCTTTTCTCGACCGCGATAACCTCGCCGTTGGAAATGACGACCTTCGAAATGTTCTCGATCTCGGTCTCGACAAGCGAAAGGTCAACGAACGCGCCCATGCCGACGAAGAAGAGTCCTCCCTCTGTCGCGCTCACGGTGTAAACGTTTTTATCGTCCGCGGTGAAATAATATTTCTGGCCGACTATGCTGTTGCCGATTTTGATGAAATACTTTGCTCCGCTCTCGCCCGTCGCCGTCAAAACGGCCGCCGGGTTGTCAAGCCCGTATTTATATAACGATGCGGCGTTTTCCTCAATAAGCTCTGTTGCAAGAGTGGTTTTTACCATGCTTTCAAGTGAAACGACGGTGTTGCCGTATGTTTTTTCACCGTTTCTGAAAAGGCTCTTCCACTCGCCCGAATCCTTTGCGAATGAAAATGTGCCCTCGCTGTTTGTAAGCGTCAGCGCGGTAAGTTCTTCGCTTAAAGTTCTTACAACGATCTCGGGCTCCTCTGTCTTTTCGTCCTCCTCATTTTTGGCCGGCTGTTTTGCTATCACCCACAGTGCGGCGAAAAGAAGAATTACCGCCAGAAACAAAAGTATCAGCTTATAATAGCGCTTCACAGGCGGCGCCTCCTTAAGTAAACATAGATTCCGTATCCGAAAAGTATCGCCGGAATGACTCCAGTTAAAAATACAACGCAGTAAACAAGCTTGGACTTTTCAAGTACTTCCATTTTCTCGTGAACGATGCTCTTTGAGGAAACGGAGACCGGCGCGTCCTCTATTCCGGACATATAATTGATTGTTTTTACTATGAGATCCTTGTCGGCATATGACGACGAGGGATCGATGAACCGGTCAAAGAGAAGGTAATACGTTCCGGAAAGCAAAAGGCGCGAGGTCGTCTCACTGTTATTGAGAGAATTTTTCCTTAAATATACCATAATGTTCTTCTCTGACGGTTCGGAAACGTTATAGGGCTCTCTTGCGTTCTTCTTTACCCAGTTCTCCCTGTCCATCGACACGCCGGTATCGCTCGTCGCGACAATAACGTTCGCCTCTATATCGCTCTTTTCGGCAATATTAATGCTGTTGACCTCGCCCTCCTGAACTCTTAATTTGGAAGAAACCGACATAAGATAGCTCGTTATAGCGTGCTCTTTTAGATAGGGGATCAGATAATTTCCCATTGCGCTTGCGGCAATGAACGCGGAGTTCGAATCCGAAACGCAGTCGTTATTGATATAAGCTCCCCAGTTATTCGAGAAGTATGTGTTCAAATTGGGCAGCGAATATGAGGGGTTTGAATAAAACTGCACTCTTCCGCCGGCTTCAAGATAATCGTCGAGTTTTTTTATGTCGGCATCCGTGAAGTCCGCCGTCGGGCCCGCGAAAAGGATCATATCCGCATCGGCCGGCACAGCGTCCGTCGTGAAGTCTAAAAGCTTAACGCTCATAGCCTCGGAATAGAGCATATTCATAAGGTAATCCAAAAAGCTTGAATTTTCGATGATCTCTCCGTGGCCCATCGCAATATAGACCATCAAAGGCTTTTCACTCGTGACATAGCGGATCGCCGCGGAAACATAGCTTTCAAGGTAGTTCACCTTTGTGTTGATAACGCCGTTGTCGTTCTGTCCGTTATATTCGATGAGCGAGCTGTCGACGATCCTTACCTTGCTTGTCGCCTTGCACTCGACAACGACGCTATTATAGCTTTTGATCTTATAGGTTCTTGAAAAACCGGGGTCGGTGTCAAGGTTCACCTCTTTAACGCTGATAAGGTCGTTCGCGCGTCCGAAGGTCTCCAAGATCTCCGAATAGCGCGTGTTTCTGTTCTGGGCGTTAGTCGCATAGTAAATGTCGACCTCTTTGTCCGCTCCCTCGGCAACGGCCTTGCTCTCGTCAGACAGCGTGAAAACTCCGCCGCCCGTCAGGTCGAGCTTTAAGTTCACCTTTTCTCCAAGCACGGAAAAAATGAGGTTTAAAAGGATGACCGCAACAATGGCAAGCGCTGTTATGGCGGCGCCCTCTATTTTGAATTTCATTTTATTATCTTTCATAAAAGGCACCTCCTACCATCTTCTTTTCTCAATTACTCTGACGGTGAAGCAGTTAAAGAGCGCCGCAACCGAAAGATAGTAAACGACTGACGAAATGTTTAATATTCCGAGCGAAAAGTCCGAATATCTCGTTGCGAAGGAAATTCCGCTAAGCAGTGCGTAAAGCGTGGGGCTCTGTATCGCCGGAACGATGAAAAGCTCCGTCGCGAGCATTAAAATGAACACCGCAAAGCTCAAAACCGCGCTGATAACCTGGTTTTCGGTGAGCGACGAAATGAAGATTCCCACAGCGGCATAAACGCACGAATAGATGACAAATCCAAAGTATGCCAAAACCGTCGTCCCGATCTCGGGATTGCCCTGAAGAGCCAAAATAACGATATGCGGAACGGTGAATAAAAGCGCTATCAAAATAAGCGTCATTGCGGCAAAAAACTTGCCGTATACGATCGACGCGGCACTGACCGGCGAGCAAAGCAAAAGCTGGTCCGTCTTTTCCGCCTTCTCCTCGGCGATCAGCCTCATGGTCAAAAGCGGCATTAAGAAAAGCATGAGATATATCATCATGCCGAAGGTGTGCGATATATCGGAGCTTGTGTATGTATAAAGGTTTAAATAGCAGAATATTCCCGAAAACATCAAAATAAATATTCCCAGAAAGACATAGCCCATCGGGTTATTCAAATAGTTTCCGAGCTCTCTTTTATAAATTGCTTTCATCTTCTTCGCCTCCCACATATTTCAAGAAAATATCCTCAAGGCTCAAAGTGTCAAGCCCGAACTGGCGCACGCGCACTTCCTTTTCGGCAAGCCGTTCCATAATGCGGCTTCGCGCGTCTCTGCTCGTATGAATTATGATCTCGGCAAATTCGGAGTCGCCCGTCACGTCCTCCATAGACTCGACGCCTCCGGTCGAGGTCAGTATCTTTATGATCTCCTCGGCCTTTCCGTCCGCCTTAAGGCGCAACCTGTTCTCGTCTTCAAACTCCGAAATGAGCTTTTCTGTCACAGCCGCGGCGGCAATGCGCCCTTTCTGGATTATGATGACTTTTTCGCACACGGCGCTGACTTCGGACAAAATGTGCGAGCTTAAGATGACCGTGTGCTCTTTCCCGAGCTCGCGGATAAGGTTTCTTATCTCGATTATCTGAACCGGGTCAAGTCCGACGGTCGGCTCGTCCAAAATGAGCACCTCGGGATTTCCGATGAGCGCCTGGGCAAGTCCGACTCTCTGGCGGTAACCCTTGGAAAGGTTTCTTATAAGTCTCTCATAAACTCCGTCAATTCCGCACTTTACGCAAACCTCGTCGATATGGTGCTGTTTTTCGCTCTTCTCGCCCTTTTTTGCCTTGTCGGAAAGCTTAACGCCCTTTAAGCCGAACACGAAATCCAAGTATTCCCGAACCGTCATATTAGGATAGAGCGGAGGCTTCTCCGGAAGATAGCCGATGTGTTTTTTTGCCTCCTTGGGATTTAAAAGCACATCGATCCCGTCGATCAGAACCGTCCCCTGGTTCGACGACAGATAGCCCGTTATAATGTTCATCGTGGTGCTTTTTCCGGCGCCGTTTGCGCCCAAAAAGCCCATTACCTCTCCCTTTCCGACTCTGAAGGTGATGTTATCGAGTACCTTCGTTTTGCCGAAGCTCTTTGACAGATTTTTTACTTCAATCATATTTTAATTAGTCCCTCCGAATAAAAGCTTATCAGTCCGTGATAGCAATATGAAGCTCCTTAAGCTGTGCCGGGTCGACCCCGTCCGGCGCGTTCGACATAAGCTCGGACGCATTCTGAACCTTCGGGAACGCGATAACGTCCCTAATATTGTCAAGCCCCTGAATGAGCATGCACAGTCTGTCAAGGCCGTATGCCATTCCTCCGTGAGGCGGAGCGCCGAAACGGAACGCGTTGATCAAAAATCCGAAACGGACCTGTGCCTCCTCTTCGGTGAAGCCAAGGCACTTAAACATTCTGTCCTGAAGCTCGGAATTATTGATTCTGATGCTTCCGCCGCCGAGCTCAACGCCGTTTAACACGATGTCATACGCTCTCGCTCTCACCCTGCCGGGGTCGGACTCGATATATTCGATGTCCTCGTCCATCGGCGCGGTGAAGGGGTGGTGCATTGCATAGAAGCGCTCGTCCTCCTCGCTCCACTCCAAAAGCGGGAACTCGGTTACCCAAAGGAAGTTAAACTTGTCCTTGTCGATGACGCCGGCTCTCCTGCCGACCTCACAGCGGAGCGCTCCCAATGCGTCGTAAACTATCTTATTTTTATCGGCAACGATAAAGAGCGTGTCGCCGGTCTTCGCGCCGGTCTTTTCCTTGATCTTTGCAAGAACGTCGTCCGTTAAGAACTTAGACGCCGAGCTCTTTACGCCCTCCTCGCCGAATGTGATATATACAAGACCCTTCGCCTTATATGTCTTGACAAACTCTGTCAGATGGTCGATCTCTTTTCTGCTGAAGGAGTGCCCCTCGGTATTTATAGCTCTCACGCTGCCGCCTGACTCGATCGCGCTTTTGAAGACAACAAAGTCCATATCGCGCACGCAGTCCGTGATGTCGCAAAGCTCCATGCCGAATCTGGTGTCCGGCTTGTCCGAACCGTAGCGGTCCATTGCCTCCTGCCAGGTCATTCTGGGGAAAGGAGTTTCAATGTCGATACCCTTATGCTCGTGCATGAGCTTCTTTAAAAAGCCCTCGTTGATCGTCATAACGTCGTCCTCCGAAACGAACGACATTTCAAGGTCGAGCTGTGTAAACTCGGGCTGACGGTCGGCTCTTAAGTCCTCGTCTCTGAAGCAACGGACGATCTGCATATACCTGTCCATTCCGGAAAGCATCAAAAGCTGTTTGTATAACTGGGGCGACTGCGGAAGCGCATAGAAGCACCCCTTGTGCACACGGCTGGGAACGAGGTAGTCTCTCGCGCCCTCGGGCGTGCTCTTTATAAGATACGGAGTCTCGATCTCGATAAATCCGTTCTCGTCGTAATATTCTCTTGCGATTCTCGTGATCTTGTGCCTGTCGATAAGCTGTTTCTGCATCGACGGGCGTCTCAAATCAAGGTAGCGGTATTTTAATCTCAATTCGTCCTTTGCCTTAACATCGTCCTCAACGACGAAAGGTGTCGTGTCCGCCTTGGCGAGTATCCTAAGCTCGGTAATCTTAACTTCGATCTCGCCTGTGGGAATGTTCTCGTTCACCGCACCGCCGCGCTTTTGAACAATGCCCTTTGCGGCAAGCACATATTCAAGCTTGACGGAGGCCGCCTTCTCGGCGATCTCGGGCGAGGAGTCGTCCGCGAAAAGCTGAACAATTCCGCTTCTGTCGCGAAGGTCGATAAATTTAAGTGAGCCCAAATCTCTCACCTTGCCTGCCCAGCCCATAACGGTAACTTCTTTTCCGATGTCCGCCTTCGAAAGTTCCGCGCAGTAGCAGGTTCTTTTCATATTTCCCATTAATTCCATATCACACAATCTCCTTATCAATCTCATCCGCGCTCACGTTTTTCGTTTCGCCCGTCTGCATATTTTTAAGTTTCAGCACGCCGTCCGAGATCTCATCGTCCCCGATGATGACCGAGTAGCGCGCGCCGATCTTGTCGGCATATTTCATCTGCGCCTTGACGCTGCGCCCCAAAAGCTCAGTCTCCGCGCTGATTCCCTTTTTCCTTAAGTCATAAACTAACTTTTCGGCAAACCTTTCGGCATTTTCCCCGATGTGACCGATGAAAAGTGCCGTCTTTTCCTCCTCGGGAAGGGGTGCGCCCTCCGCCTCCATAACAATCAAGAGGCGCTCGATTCCCATCGCGAAGCCGATTCCGGGAGTCGGCGCTCCTCCGATGGTCTCGATAAGCCCGTCGTAACGGCCTCCGCCGCATATGGTCTTCTGCGCGCCGATGTCAAGACCGGTCTTTATTTCAAACACAGTCTTGGTGTAATAGTCAAGCCCTCTCACGATCGTGGGATCTAAGTTATAGGCGATACCGAGATCGGTAAGCGAGGACTTAACGCCCTCAAAATGCTCCCTGCACTCGTCGCATATGTAGTCGATAAGCTTCGGAGCGCCTTCTGCAATTTTTGAGCAGATCGGGCTCTTACAGTCAAGCACCCTTAAGGGGTTTTTGACCATTCTGCCCTTGCATGTGTCGCAAAGCTCGTCCTCATATTTTTTAAGGTATTCTCTTAATATCTCATTATATTTTCTTCTGCACTCGGGACAGCCGATCGAGTTTATGTTGATCGTGATGTTTTTGATCGAAAGCTCGGATAAAAAGAGCGCGGCGAGCGAAATTATCTCCGCGTCGATCCCCGGGCCCTTAGCGCCGTACGCCTCGATGCCGAGCTGGTGAAATTCTCTCAATCTTCCCGCCTGCGGCTTTTCGTGGCGGTAGCACGAAATGTCGTAAAAAAGCTTTGTAATCGGGCTTTTTGCATATATTCCGTCCTCAAGAAAGGCTCTTGCCGCGCCGGCAGTCCCCTCTGGGCGGAGAGTAATGCTCCTGTCGCCCTTATCGGAAAAGGTGTACATCTCTTTCTGCACAACGTCCGTCGTGTCGCCGACTCCGCGCGAGAAAAGCTCGGTATATTCAAAAACCGGCGTGCATATCTCCTTAAACCCGAAACGGCCGCACACGTCGGCAAATTTCCCCCTCACAAATTTCCACTTGCTGATTTCTTCGGGCATTATATCCAGCGTGCCCTTAGGTCTCTTTATCACTTTTTGACCCCCTCTTTTTTCGATAATAATCCTATCTTATTAATTTTATTCTTTTTTGCACGTTTTGTCAAGTAAAACAGCAGAAAAAATGGGCGTACAATGAAGTACACCCATTTAAAACTTTTATCTCTGTGCTCTTGAAGAATCCTTCAACATAACATCGTGCGCGCCGCCCTCGATGATACTCGTCGCCGAAACAAGCGTGAGCTTCGATTCCTTCTGAAGCGTGGGAATGTCGAGCGCTCCGCAGTTGCACATCGTCGAGCGAACCTTGGAAAGCGTCTTTGTCACGTTGTCCTTTAAGGGACCCGCATAAGGAACGTAGGAATCAACACCCTCTTCAAACGAAAGCTTTTTGTCTCCGCCTAAGTCATAGCGCTGCCAGTTTCTCGCACGGTTGGAGCCCTCGCCCCAATACTCCTTAACGAAGTTTCCGTTGATTGAAATCTTGTTCGTCGGGCTCTCGTCAAATCCGGAGAAATATCTTCCCATCATAACGAAGTCCGCTCCCATTGCAAGAGCAAGCGTGATGTGATAATCGTGAACGATTCCGCCGTCGGAGCAGATCGGAATGTAAACGCCCGTCTTTTCAAAATATTCGTCTCTCGCCTTTGCGACCTCGATAACGGCAGACGCCTGGCCGCGGCCGATGCCCTTCTGCTCTCTCGTGATGCAGATCGAGCCGCCGCCGATGCCGACCTTTATAAAGTCCGCTCCGCACTCGGCAAGATACATAAATCCGTCACGGTCGATAACGTTTCCTGCTCCGACCATAACAGAGTCGCCGTATTTATTTCTGATGAAGTCGATCGTGTCCTTCTGCCACTCGGAGTAGCCCTCGGAGGAGTCGATACAAAGAACGTCCGCTCCAGCCTCGACCAAGGCCGGCACTCTCTCGGCATAGTCGCGCGTGTTGATACCGGCACCGACCATCAATCGCTTGGAGGAATCCAAAAGCTCGGTCGGGTTGCTCTTATGAAAGTCATAGTCTTTTCTGAAGACCATGCAGACGAGGTTTCCGTCCTCGTCCGTTATCGGAAGGGAGTTCACCTTGTTGTCCCAGATGATGTCGTTCGCCTCTTTTAAGCTGATGCCGTTTTTCGCATAGACAAGGTGTTCAAGCGGCGTCATAAATGTTGAGACCTTCGTTTCGGGATCCATTCTGCTGACTCTGTAGTCTCTGCTCGTAACGATTCCCAAAAGCTTGCCGGTCGCCGTTCCGTCGTCCGTCACCGCGACAGTGGAATGCCCCGTCTTTGCCTTCAAGGCCACAACGTCCGCCATCGTCGCGTCCGGCTTAACGTTGGAGTCGCTCACAACGAAGCCCGCCTTGTGGTTTTTAACGCGGCGCACCATTTCAGCCTCCGACTGGACGGACTGCGAGCCGAAAATGAACGAGATACCGCCCTCCTTGGCAAGCGCGACAGCCAGCGTATCGTTGGAAACGGACTGCATGATCGCCGATACCATGGGGATATTCAATGTTATCCTCGGACTCTCCCCCTTTTTGTATTTTACAAGCGGTGTCTTTAACGACACATTCGCCGGCAGACACTCCTTTGACGAATATCCCGGCACAAGCAGGTACTCACTGAAAGTTCTCGATGGTTCTTCAAAATAAAACGCCATAATTATCCTCCTTGTATTTTTAGGTATTTCTTTGATTATATACTTTTAAGTAAAAAAAGTCAACAAATTTTCGCTCGTCATTTTCACGAAAATTCGTTCTCTGCATAATATAATAGTATCGGAGGTGCCAATAAATATGAATAAGCTTAAATTTACCGTCATCGGCGGAGATCTCAGAAGTGCGTTTGCATGCCGCTACCTTAAGGAAAAGGGCTTCGAGGCCGACACTTTTTTATTGGACGACGCGCCCGTTCTTTCAGATGATGAAAAGCGCGACGCGTTTCCCTATTCCGACTGCTATATCTTAGGGCTTCCCGCGGCCGACGAACACGCTTTGATAAGCGCTCCGCTCTCGCGGCGCAGTCTCTCGGTCAAGGACTTTTTCAGCCTCGTCCCGAAAAACTCCCATGTGTCGGGCGGTCTTTTATCCGGCGAGTTTTATGAGCTCGCGAAGGAGAAAAACATCCGCCTTTCGGACTATTACCGTTCGGAGGAGCTCCAGATCAAAAACTCCGTGCCGACCGCCGAGGGCGCGATCGAGATCGCAATGCGCGAAATGCCTGTGACGCTTGCAGGCTCCAACGTCCTTATCATCGGCTACGGCAGGATCGCACGCGCGCTCATTCCGATGATGACATCGTTTGGCGCCTTCGTATCCGTCAGCACCAGAAACCCGGATTCCCTCGCGTGGTGCTCCGTTTCGGGCTGTGAACCCATAGCTCCCTCTGAGCTCGATAAAAAGATCGGCTCATTTGACCTCATCATAAACACCGCTCCCGCCCGTGTTTTGGAAGGCGACATTTTAGATTGCATCAGTTCCGATGCGCTGATAATCGACCTTGCGTCGCGGCCGGGCGGAGTTGACATAAAAGCGGCCTCGCTAAAGGGGCTTCACGTTATCTGGGCACTCGGACTGCCGGGAAAATGCGCGCCGGTGACCGCCGGCCGCATTATCGCAGGAACTGTACTTAACATCATAAACGGGAGGTGATTTTTATAGAGACACGCGACAGCCTTAAAATCGGCTTTGCCTTAACCGGCTCGTTCTGCACATTTTCCGCGGTTCTGCCGCAGATCGAAAAAATCACCGCTGCCGGAATCGAGATCGTTCCGATTATGAGCGAAAAGGCATATTCGACAGACACCAGATTCGGCACAAGCGCCGAATTTATTTCGAAGATCGAAAAGATGACCGGAAACAAAGTCCTCCACCGCCAGACCGAGGTCGAGCCCATCGGCCCGAAAAAGATGATCGACGCGCTCGTCATCGCTCCGTGTTCCGGCACGACCGCCGCGAAGATCGCCAACGCGATAAGCGACACGACCGTTTCGCTTGCCGCAAAGTCGACCCTCCGGAACAACTACCCCGTTATCCTCGCAATCTCAACGAACGACGGGCTTGCCGGGAGTGCAAAAAACATCGGTCTTTTATTAAACACGCGCGGAATATATTTTGTTCCCTACAGGCAAGATGATCCGGATAAAAAGCCGCGCTCGGTAGTTGCCGATATGAACCTGATCCTGCCGACGTTATCCTCCGCAATGGCAGGGCGGCAATTGCAACCGATCCTCTGCTAAAAAACGGGCAGTGCAAAAGCACTGCCCATATTTATTACTTCTCTATTAATCTCTTTGTTTCGAGTGCGATCGCAAGCTCCTCGTTTGTGGGGATCAGGAACGCCTTAACGGTCGAATCATCGGTCGTGATGAGAGCTTCTTTCCCTCTTACGTTGTTTCTCTCGTCATCAACCTTAACGCCCATAAATTCAAATGCGCTCAAAACATCCTTACGCATGAATGCGTTGTTCTCGCCGACGCCGGCAGTGAATACGATCGCGTCGCATCCGCCCATTGCCGCCATATAGGAACCGATATATTTCTTCGTTACATAGTGTGCCATATCGAGTGCGAGCATTGCCTTCTCGTTCTTCTCGTAGTATAAAAGCTCAAGATCGCGGAAATCGTTGCTCAGTCCGTCGGTAATACCGTAGATACCGGACTTCTGGTTCATAAGGTCGTTGACCTCGGCGGTTGTCATATTGTACTGATCCATAATGAAGGTTACGACTGCCGGGTCGATGCTTCCGCAACGTGTTCCCATTATGCATCCGTCAAGAGGCGTGAATCCCATTGTGGTGTCAACGCTCTTGCCGTTCTTGACAGCGCAGATGGACGAGCCGCTTCCCAAATGGCAGGTGATTATCTTAAGCTCTTCTATGGGCTTGCCCATTAAAGCCGCACAGCGCTCTGCTACATATTTGTGGCTCGTGCCGTGGAAACCGTATTTTCTGATCTTCTTTTCTCTGTAAAGGCTCATCGGAAGAGCATAAAGATAAGAGGTCTTAGGCATTGTCTGATGGAACGCCGTGTCAAAAACGCCGACCATGGGAACGCCGGGCATTGCCTCCTCGCACGCCTCGATACCGGTGATATTTGCCGGGTTGTGAATGGGCGCTAAGGGGTAGCACTCGCGGACAGCCTTTTTAACCTCGTCGGTTATGATAACGCTTCCGGAAAATCTCTCGCCGCCGTGAACGACTCTGTGGCCGACCGCGTCAATCTCCGATATATCCTTGATAACGCCGATTTCGGGATCGGTGAGGTATGAAAGGATGATCTTAACAGCCGCTGCATGGGTGGGCATTTCCTTGTCAAACTTCATCTTCTCGCCGTTGACTCTGTATTCGATGTTCGAGCCCTCTCTGCCGATTCTGTCGCAGTTGCCCTTTGCCATTACCTCGTCGTTATCCATATTGATAAGCTGGTACTTAACGGTCGAGCTTCCTGCATTGATAACTAAAATTTTCATTCTTTTCTCTCCTTCTTATTTGTTCGCCTGTGCCTGAACGCAGGTGATAGCTATTACTCCGACAATATCGTCCGCACTGCATCCGCGCGAAAGATCGTTGATGGGCTTTGCGATACCCTGTGTAACGGGGCCATAAGCCTCCGCCTTCGCAAGGCGCTGAACGAGCTTGTAGCCGATGTTTCCGGCGTCAAGATCGGGGAATACCAAAACGTTGGCCTTTCCGGCAACGGGAGAACCCGGTGCTTTCGATGCTCCGACGGAAGGAACCATCGCCGCGTCCGCCTGAAGCTCGCCGTCAACCTTAAGGTCGGGATAGAGCTCTTTAACTATTCTGGTCGCCTCAACGACCTTGTCAACGTCCGCATGCTTTGCGCTTCCCTTTGTGGAGTGCGAAAGCATTGCAACATAAGCCTCTTTCTGAACAAGGAGCTCAAATGACTCCGCCGAGCATGCCGCGATCGCCGCGAGCTTCTCGGGGTCGGGATTCTGCTCAAGTCCGGAATCGGCAAAGATAAACGTTCCGTCCGCGCCGTACTCGCAGTCCGGCACTACCATTAAGAAGAACGCCGAAACGAGCTTAACACCGGGCTTTGTCTTGATGATCTGAAGCGACGGGCGAAGTGTGTTCGCCGTCGAATGACATGCGCCCGATACAACGCCATCCGCGTCGCCGGCCTTTACCATAAGGCACGCATAGTACATATAGTCGCCGAGCGCGGTCTTTTTCGCCTCTTCATAGGTGAGGCCCTTGTTCTTGCGGAGCTCAACGAAAAGGTTTAAGTATTCGTCTGTCTTTTCATATGTATAGGGGTTCACGATCTTCGCCTTCGAGATGTCAAGTCCCTTGCTGTTCTCTTCGATCTCTTCGGGAGTGCCGATGATGATAAGGTCGGCAATGTCCTCTTTCAAAACCTTTGCGGCCGCTTCAAACGTTCTTCTGTCCATGGACTCGGGAAGAACGATCGTCTTTTTGTCGGCCTTTGCTCTTGCAATGGTGTTCTCCAAAAACTTACTCATTAATTTATACTTCCTTTCGGGATAATTAAATCAAGGTTATTACTTGATTTTTTTCGTGTGTTATATTAAAATATTGATTAAAGGATGTGAAATCATTGAAAACAGCCGCAATAATCGCAGAATACAATCCGTTTCACAACGGCCATAAATTCCATATCGAAGAAACGTTAAAAACCGCCGACCGTGTCGTCGTCATAATGAGCGGAAGCTTTGTCCAGCGCGGCGAGCCGGCCGTCTTTTCCAAGTGGCAAAGGGCCGCGGCGGCCGTGAAAAACGGGGCTGACCTTGTCTTGGAGCTTCCATGCTATTACTCGTTCTCTTCAAGCTGGGACTTTGCCGCCGGTGCGGTAAAGATCTTAGATTCACTCGGCTGTGTGGATATTCTTTCATTCGGCAGTGAGTCCGGCGACTTGGAATCGCTCACCCTCCCCGATGAAGACGGGGATTTTTCGCGCCTTTTAACGGCCTATCAAAAAGAAGGGCTTTCCTACCGCGCGGCAAGCGAAAAAGCCGCGGCGGATCTTAATATAAGCCTTCCCGAAAAGCCGAACGACCTTTTGGGCGCCGAATACATAAAGGCTCTTTGCCGCATAAAAAGCCCAATCGTTCCCATCGCAACAAGGCGCACAGTCGAGCACGATTCGGGCATTTTGAGTGAAAATTTCGCCTCCGCCTCAAAGCTAAGAGATTTTTTGAGCCGGGGCTTCGACATTTCGCCCTTCGTTCCCGAAGTGCCTGCCGAAAAGCCGCTTTTTTTTGGCGATCTGAAAAGCCTTATCTATCTTTCGGTGCTCAGGTTTAATAAGAATAGCTACCCTGTCAGAAGCCTGTCCGACTCAGAGCTGTTAAACACTATCTTAAAAAAGCGGCCCGAAGAAGATTTTATGTCGTACCTATATAATATTAAATCAAAAAGGTATGCAATGTCAAGAGTAAAAAGGACTTTGATGCACATTTTGTTAAATTCGGGCGAAAAAATCCCCGACTTTGAGCCGTATGCCCGCGTCCTCGCCTTAAATAGCACCGGCGCGGCGATTTTGCGTGACGCAAAGAAAAGCGGCATAAAAATCATCACAAAGTTAAAGCAGCAGGATACCAAGGAAAACCCGTCCCTGGCGCTTGACGTGCGCGCGTCCGACATTCGGAGCATCGCCCTCGGCCTCGGCACGGGGAGCGACTTTCTGACCTCGCCTTATAAGCTTTAAGTTTAAAAGAGAAGGTTCCCCCTCTTTTTAATAAAACGTTGCGACCTCGTTTTCGGGTGCATCGGCCGGCTCAATCTTAATGAGCTTTAAGACAGGCGCTTTCTGGTTATAGAGCCTGTGCTTTTTCATTATGATGCGTGCGGTAAGTGTGTTCCATGTGCCGTTTTTCGCATCTATCTCGCCCGAAAATTCGCACGCGATCGGCCTGAACGCAATGTCCGCCTCACAGCATGTCATGATCTTTCTGCCGATCAAAAGCGTGTCGTCTCCAGCCTCCTTCGGGCGCGCGACCATGCCTTTAAAGCGCACTGTCCTGCCCTCGTATTTTCCCGATTCCTCCATCAGATCGCGATACCAGACGGCATAGTCCTTGTCCGCGATCTCGATAACCGGGGCGTTTATGTCAAACGGCAGGGGGTCTTTGATATCGTCATATTCAAGCTCTCCGTTGACATATTCATAAATTATCTGACAGCGCCTGTTGACGCCTCTTATTATCTTGTGTATCTCGGCCTTGTCGGTCTTCTCCGTCGCGCGGTTCAATGCGACAAGCTCGCAGTCCGTCAGCTTGTCCACCATCAGCTGGCGCATATTGGCGTTGTACGACAAAAACGTTTCGCTGTCCGCAAAAAATATCTGCTGATACATTATCCAGTTATCGGGCAGTGCATTATAAAGGTCAGGCAGTAGCCACATTCCGTTATATTCGATAACGACCCTGTCCGCCTTATATTTTCTCGCCACCTTTGAAAGCGTGCTTTCTTTAAGCTCTTCGGGCGAGTTCACGATCTCGGTGAAAACGTTTTCGACCGCGAACTTTTCCTTGTTATATTCCTCTTCGCCCTCTTCGCAGATCAGAAGAAGTGTTCTGTCCTTCGGGTTGAAGTTTTCGTCCTCAAGCGTTTCCTGAATGAACTTTGTCTTTCCCGCCTCAAGAAAACCGGTGAAGAGATATACCGGAATTTCCTTTTCCATAGCCATTCCTCCGTCAGTCTAACTTAAAGAGCTTGCTAAGCTCGTCTTTATTTATCTTTGAGCCGATAACGCAGAGCCTTCCCGTCACATCGGGAGCGCCGCGGCGCACATCGATCGAGCCGGGCACATAGTCATAATGAATGAACTCGTTTCCGTCCGAAGGCAAAATGCCCTTCGCTCTTAAGATAACGCCGTACTTTGCCTCGTCAGAAAGCTTGGAGAGCGCCTCTTTTATCTCGTCCTCGGTATATTTTCTCGCAGTCTCTTTTCCCCAGCTTTCAAAGACCTCGTCCGCATGGTGGTGATGGTGCTCATGGTCATGATCGTGGCCGCATCCGCAATGGTCGTGGTCATGCTCATGCTCATGCTCATGCTCATGATCGTGGTCGTGGTCGTGATCGTGGTCGTGATGATGTCCGCATACCGGGCAAACCTCTTCGTCGTGAAGATGATGAAGCGCCGCCTCGAGCGTGTTCTTTCTCTCCATTGCCGAGAGAATCGTCTCACCAGAAAGCTCCTCCAACGGAGTGGTAACTATGACCGCCTCCGGGTTATGCTCGCGGATAAGCGCGACCGCCTCGGCGATCTTTTCGTCCGACGCGTCCTGCGTTCTGCTCAAAACAATGCATCCGGCATGCTCGATCTGATCGTTAAAGAACTCGCCGAAATTCTTCATATACATCTTGCACTTTTTAACGTCCGCAACGGTAACGAAAGCGTTGAGCGAAAGCTCCGATTCGTGAGTGTTCTCGACCGCTCTTATAACGTCGCTCAATTTTCCGACGCCGGAGGGCTCTATTATGATCCTGTCGGGCGCATACTCGGAAACGACCTTTTTGAGCGCCTTTGAAAAGTCGCCCACAAGACTGCAGCAGATGCAACCGGAGTTCATTTCGGTGATCTCGATCCCGGCGTCTTTCAAAAATCCGCCGTCGATTCCGATCTCGCCGAACTCGTTCTCGATAAGAACGATCTTCTCCGAACCGTACGCCTCTTTTATCAGTTTTTTAATGAGTGTTGTCTTCCCGGCGCCCAAAAAGCCGGAAAATATATCAACCTTTGTCATAAAAAATCATTCCTTTCCAACATTAAATTATACACCGATTTTTCCGCAAAGTCAAGAAACCGGAAAAACTTTATCCGTTTTTCCGGTTTCTTTATTATAACACCTTGCTTAAGAAGGATTTTGTGCGTTCGTTCTTTGCGTGATTGAAAATTTCGTCGGGCGTGCCCTCTTCCTCGATGACGCCGCCGTCGATAAATAACACCCTGTCCGCAACCTCTTTCGCGAAGCCCATTTCGTGAGTAACGACGACCATCGTCATTCCCTCTTTGGCAAGGTTCTTCATTACCTGTAAAACCTCGCCCACCATTTCGGGGTCCAATGCGCTGGTCGGCTCGTCAAAGAGCATAACATCAGGATCCATACAGAGTGCGCGAACAATCGCGACTCTCTGCTTCTGGCCGCCCGAAAGCTCGGAGGGATAGGAATTTGCCCTGTCGGCTAGGCCGACGGTCTTTAAAAGCTCCATCGCTTTTTTCTCCGCCTCGGCCTTCGGCACTTTTTTAAGCTTTATGGGCCCCAAAGTCATATTTTTTAAAACCGTCATATGCGGAAAAAGGTTAAAGTGCTGGAACACCATGCCCATCTTCTGGCGGTGCAGATTTATGTTCGTCTTGGGGTCGGTTATCTCCTTGCCCTCGAAAGTGATTGTTCCCTCTGTCGGGATTTCCAAAAGGTTAAGCGAACGCAGAAACGTTGACTTTCCCGAGCCCGACGGGCCGATAACAACGACGACTTCGCCCTTTTTGATTCCGGTCGTGATCCCGTTTAAGGCCTTGATTTTTCCGCCGACATAGTGCTTCGAAAGGTTATTTACTTCGATCAAATACTCACCGTTCACTCTTACGCAGCCTCCTTTCAAGAACACCGACAAGCTTGGTAAAGAAGATTACCATCACAAGATATATGAGTGCGACCGCGATCAGTGGCATAAACGCCGAATACGTTGCCGCTCTTATGATATTTCCGCCCATCGTAAGGTCTCTTATCGTAACATAGCCGGCAACCGAAGTCTCCTTTAAGAGAACGATAAACTCGTTCGCCAGTGCCGGAAGCACGTTCTTGAACGCCTGGGGAATTATAACATACCACATTGTGCTCTTATAGTCAAAGCCGAGGCTTCTGCCTGCCTCAAACTGCCCCTGGTCGACAGACATTATCCCCGAGCGGATTATCTCGGCCACATATGCGCCGGAGTTTATACCGAACGCGATAACGGCAACCAAGAGGCTGTTTCTCGACGTTGCGAAAATTATGTAGTACATGATCATGAGCTGTACAACAACGGGCGTTCCTCTTATCACTGTTAAGTAGACCTGGCACGCACCGTTGAAGAATCCCAAAAGCGCTCTGCCAATCCCCCTTCTCATCTCTGAGTGGTTTTTATCATAGCTTGAGCGTACAATTGCGACGAGCGCGCCGACAGCGATACCGATCAAAACCGCAAAGAAGGTGATTATCAACGTGTTTTTAAGACCGCTGGTCAGAAACTTCCATCTGCCGCCGTCAACGAAGTTTAATATAAAATCGCTCTTTAGGTTATCATACCAGAGCTTTAAGCTTTCAATCAAACTGTCCATTTTTCCACCTCTTTAACAAAAAATCCGGAGCGGATCTTTTAAAGCCGCCCCGGACTTTTATAATTCAAAATTATTTGTTGTTTGCTTCAACATAAGCCTTGGCGGGCTCATTGTCGATGATAACGCAGTCAACCTTGCCGGTAATAAGTGCCTGAACAGCCTCGTTTCCGGAAGCGTACTTCATAACACGGTCCGCACCGAAGTCGCCCTCGGCATAGATGTCGCCCGTGGTGCCCTTCTGAGTGCCGATGAGATATGTTGCGCCGTCAGCGAAAAGATCGTCAACCGATGTGATCTTGCTGTCCTCGGGAACGATTACGACCTGAATGCCCTGTGCATAGCTGTCAGAGAAGCTGATGCTCTGAAGGCGCTCTTCTGTTACTGTCATTCCTGCCATACCCATATCGGACTTACCTGTCTGAACTGAGGTGATGATAGCGTCGAAATCCATATCGTCAATAACAAGCTTCTTGTCAAGTTTATCTGCGATTGCGGCTGCCATCTCAGCGTCGATACCTACGATCTTGTCGCCATCATAATACTCATAGGGAGGGAACTGTGCGTTTGTTGCCATGTGGAGCTCTTCCTTGCCCTCAGCGTCCTTCTGAAACTCTAAGTCATGCTCAACACCGGAGATGTACTTGTCAACTATCTTCTGCTGTGTGCCGTCAGCCTTGATCTCGGCAAGAGCGTCATTGATCTGCTCCAAAAGCTCCGTATTCTCTTTTGCAACGCAGATAGCGTAGTCCTCATTTGCATACTCTGTGTCAAGAATCTTTAATGTTACCTTCTTCGAACCGCAGCCGGAAAGGCACGCGGTAAGCATTGCAAACGCCGAAGCGAGTGCCAAAACCTTTGATAATGTTTTTTTCATTTTAACTCTTCCTCCATTATTTTTATTGATGGATACATTATAACAACCGATTTATATTTATGCAAGATATTTTTATAATTTTTTTTGATTTTTTTGTATTACTCTTCATTTTTGAACAGTTTATACACCGTAAAATTTGCCGTGATTGTGTATTTTGCACGATCAGGAGTCATATGCCCCTCCATATAAAAGAAAAAATATTCACCAAACGAACTATTATGCATAAAAATTACCGACAAAAAGTTTCGCTTCGGGGATTTTTATTTTAAATTTACTGTTTACTTTTTTCCGACTGTTTGGTATAATAAAAGAATGATTGAATTTTTATTCATATTATAAAGGTGGTTAATCATGATAACTCATAAAAAATCAGCACAAAGAAAATTAAGTGTGCCGATAATTGTCGGCTGCGCGGTCTTGCTTCTTTTAATAACAGTCGTGACGGTGACGCTCATTAAGTCGAAAAGCGACGTGATTCTTTCCGGAGTGACTGCAGGGGGTACGGATCTTTCCAATATGACCGTCGAGGAGGCCGCCTCTGCAATCTCCGAAAAGATCGCCGAGACGGCGGACAAAAAGATCGAGATCATTGCCGGAAGCGATGACTTTTTTGCGACTTATAAGGACTTCGGCGCGTCGTACGACTGTGAGAAGACCGCCGAGGACGCATTTGCCTACGGCCACGGAAATTTCTTCTCTTCAATCGTTCCGGCGCTAAAGTCTGTATTCGGCGCCAAAACGCCGATCGAGCTTTCCGTTATCATAAACAACAGGACGTTTGACAAGACAATGGCGAAAAACACAGACTATGACAAGTCGGTCGAGGCGTCGTTTGAGATACTCTCTTCTTCGATTCGCGTTACCAACGGAAAACCCGGCTACACAATAAACCCGGTAACGGCAAAGCGCAAGCTCGTTCAGATGATGAAGAGCCTTGACTTTTCGACGCTCACCTTCGAAAAGGAAAACATCGAGCCTATTCCCTTTGACATCGACATTATAAAGGAAGAATACTCAGCCGACCCGGTTTCCGCGACCTATAAGCGTGACGAAGCCGGCGACATATATGTGAGCCCCGGAAACGACAAAGTCGTCTTAAATGAAAAGGAAGCGAAGGAGATTATAAAATCCCACACCGCCCCCGGCGAGACGTACGAGATACCGGCTGAGGTTGAAAAGGCCGTCCACACAACGGACGAACTTACCGAGGCGCTCTTCCGCGACACACTCTCAACCTATCAGACCAGCTTTGCCACGAGCGACTCCAACCGCTCCACCAACGTCACACTGGCGTCAAAGAGCATCAACAACAAAATTCTTCTCCCCGGCGAGAAATTCTCTTATAACGGCACGCTCGGCAAAAGAACTCCGGAGGCAGGCTATAAGATGGCCGGCGCATACGCCAACGGCCAGTCCGTTCAGCAGTACGGCGGCGGAATCTGCCAGGTTTCATCAACGCTTTATAACGCTGTAATGCTCGCAAACTTAAAGGTTGACGAGCGAACCTGTCACATGTTCAAGGTCAGCTATGTTCCGCTCGGACGGGACGCGACGGCCGACTACGGCACGGTCGATTTTGTTTTCTCCAATAACACCGAGTACCCGATCAAGATCTCAAGCTATGTCACAAGCTCAAAGCAGGTCGTGTGCGATATAATAGGAACAAAAACCGAAAACTTCTCCGTTTCGTTTGAGACGACTGATGTTTCGTCTGTTCCATTCTCGACCAAGCGCGTGGACGATCCCACTCTTCCCGAGGGGACGGAAAAATACTCCGAGCGCGGCTCGAACGGCGCAAAGTGCAAGCTCTACAGGATAGTATCCGTCGACGGGGTCGAGGTTTCAAGGACCTTAGAGTCTTCAAGCTACTATATGCCCCACAACGCGACATTGCTTGTCGGAACGAAAAAGGCGGAGCCGGTGATGGCCGAGCCTGCTCCCGAGGCGCCGAAGAGCACCGAAGTTGCCCCGGCCATTCCCGCAGAAACCGCAGAAGGAACAAACTGATAATTTACAGGAAGGATGAAAAAAATGTGTCCGAAGGATTCATACGATAACCAATCCATTCAGTCGTTAAAGGGCGCGGAGCGAATCAGGTATAACCCCAGCACAATCTTAGGCTCGAACGGACTTGAAGGATGCGAACACGCTTTTTTTGAAATACTTTCAAACTCGATCGACGAAGCGCGCGCCGGCTACGGCAAGGTGATTGAGGTCACCAGGTTTGCGAACCGATCGATACAGGTCAAGGACTACGGCCGCGGCATTCCGCTTGATTTCAACGAAAAAGAGGGCCGCTATAACTGGGAGCTCGTCTTCTGCGAACTTTACGCCGGCGGAAAATACCACGGCAACGAGAGCGATACTTATAAATTCAGCTTAGGCTTAAACGGCCTCGGCGCATGTGCAACGCAGTGCACCTCGGAATATATGGACGTTGAGGTCGCACGCGACGGAAAGCTCTATTCGCTCCACTTTGAAAAGGGCGAAAATGTCGGCGGTCTTTTAAAGATTGAAACAACGTCGAAAAAAACGTATTCCGTTCAGAAATGGCGTCCGGATCTTGACGTTTTTACGGACATCAACATTCCGCTTGAATTTTTCACGGAGACATTAAAGCGCCAGGCTATCGTCAACGCCGGGCTGACTTTCATTTTATATGACGAAACGCCCGAAGGCACTCAGAAATATGAATTTTGCTATCCCGAAGGCATATCCGGCTATGTGACTGAGGTTGCCGACGGGAAAAACGAGACCTCGGTTCAGTATATCGAGGCGGAACGAACCGGCCGCGACAGGGCGGACAAGGAGGACTACAAGGTCAAGATGCAGGCGGCATTCTGTTTTGCGCCGACCAACACGATGATCGAGTTTTACCATAACTCCAGCTTTTTAGAATACGGCGGCGTGCACGACGCGGCGACGAAGACAGCATTTGTATATGCCATTGACAAATACATTAAGCAAGCCGGAAAATACAATAAAAACGAGTCTAAGATCACGTTTAACGACATTTCGGACTGTCTGATACTTGTCATCAGCTCGTTTTCAACGCTCGTCAGCTACGAACATCAGACGAAAAAAGCCGTCAACAATCCTTTCATAAAGGAAGCGCTGACGGACTTCTTAAAGCATAATTTAGAGGTTTATTTCATCGAAAACAAAAAAGAGGCCGACAAAATCGCCGACCGCGTGCTTATCAACAAGCGAAGCCGAGAAACGGCCGAGCGCACAAGGGTCAACCTTGTGAGTAAAAAGGTCTCATCCACGCTGGATGTTATGACAAAGGTCAAAAAATTTGTCGACTGCCGCACGAAGGACGTTAACCAGCGCGAGCTTTTCATCGTGGAGGGCGACTCTGCGGCGACCTCGTGCAAAACGAGCCGCGACGCGACGTTCCAGGCCATAATGCCAATCCGCGGAAAGATATTAAATTGCTTAAAGGCGGACTTTTCAAAGATATTCAAAAGCGACATTATTTTAGATCTTATAAGAATTTTAGGGTGCGGAATCGAAGCCAAGACGAAGCTTAACAAGGAGTTTTCGGATTTTGACTTAAACGCATTAAACTATAACAAGGTCATCATCTGCACCGACGCCGACGTGGACGGATTCCAGATCCGCACGCTCGTGCTCACGATGCTCTATACCCTGACCCCCTCGCTGATCGAGAACGGCAAGGTCTTCATCGCCGAAACGCCGCTTTTTGAGATCAACACGAAAGAGAAAAAGAGCAGAACATTTTTCGCGTATAATGAGCACGAAAAGGCCGATATTTTATCCGGTCTTGACAACGACGGCGTTAAATATTCCATTCAGCGCTCAAAAGGACTCGGCGAGAACGACCCGGAGATGATGTGGCTCACCACAATGTGCCCTGACTCAAGAAGGCTTATCAAGGTTCTCCCGTCGGACGCGGCGGAGACTGCCGCGATGTTCGACCTTCTCTTGGGCGACAACCTGACCGGCCGAAAGGAATATATCGCCGAGACCGGCTCTGAATATATGGAAATGCTCGACATAAGCTAAGGAAATATTATATGGTATATATTTTTGATTTTGACGGCACGCTGGTGGATTCAATGCAACAGTGGTCGGAGAAAATGCTCCACATTTTAGATGAAAATAATATCGCCTATCCGCCGGATGTGATAAAGATCATCACGCCCCTCGGCGACAGGGGAACAGCCGAATACTTCCGCTCCCTCGGCGTTAAGCTGCCGGTCGGTGAGATACTCGCGCTTATGGACAGCTACGCTATGGAAGAATATACGCACAAAATACCGGCAAAGCCGTATGTCCGTGAAACGCTTCTTCGCTTAAAGAGCGAAGGGCACAGCCTTAACGTGCTCACATCAAGCCCTCATAAGATGCTGGATGTATGCTTAAAAAGGCTCGGTCTTTATGACCTTTTTGACAATGTGTTATCGAGCGACGATTTTTCATTCACCAAGTCCGAGCCCGAGATATATTATGAGACTGCACGCCGCATCGGCGCAGACATCGGCGACTGCGTTTTTTTAGACGATAATTATAACGCCGTTTCGGCCGCGAAAAAGTCCGGGCTTAAGACGATCGGCGTGTATGACGACACGTCGGCCGAATTTGAAGGCGAGATGCGTGCGCTCTGCGACGGATATATTAAGGATTTTTCCGAAATTTAAAACGAGGTCTTTGACCTCGTTTTTATTTCAAGCATTTTGCGACGGCACGCGCGGCATATTTCACGTCCTCTTTGGTCGTGAAAAAGCCCGGCGAAAAGCGAACTGTTCCGCTATCTAACGTTCCGAGCGTTCTGTGCGCCAAAGGCGCACAGTGAAGCCCGGCACGCACGGCGACAGAATAGTCCTTTGCGAGCATATCGGCAAGCTCCACACTTCCGAGCCTCGTTGTGACAGAGACGACGCCGACGCTGTCCTTGCTTCCCGGCCGGCCGTAGACTTTAACTCCGTCGATCGCGGAAAGATCCTCGGCCAATATCTTTGCAAGGTAGCGCTCCTTCTCGCCGATTGCGGCCGCACCGTTTTTAAGTACAAAGTTCACGCCCGCAAGAAGCCCCGCAACACCCGGCACGTTCTGGGTTCCGGCCTCAAAACGGTCGGGCAGAATATCCGGCTGGACGAGGGATTCGGACATACTTCCCGTTCCGCCCTCCGTCAGCGTGTCTAAGACAAGACCTTCTTTTATATAAAGTCCGCCCGTGCCTTGCGGCCCCAAAAGTCCCTTATGGCCGGGAAACGCCAGAAGGTCAATATTGCACGCCTCGGTGTCGATTTCGGTGCACCCGGCGCTTTGAGACGCGTCCACCATAAAGATGGCGCCGTGCTTTTTCACGATTTTTCCGATCGCTTCAATATCATTTAAGCTTCCCGAGACGTTGGAGGCGTGTATCATGCAAAGAGCGCCGACATTTGAAGTCAAAAACACCCTTTCCACCGCCTCCGGAGTGACGAACCCGTCCCTATCAGCCTCGACCATCACGACCTTTTTGCCGGAATCGGAGAGCTTTTTTGCCGGCCGGGCGACCGCGTTATGCTCCATTTTCGTGATTGCGATCGCGCCGTCTGTCTTAATGCCCTTCATCGCCGTGTTTATGGCGCTCGTCGCATTATTCGTGAATATTATGTTTTCGGGCGACGGAATGTTAAAAAGCTCACAGAGCGCCTCTCTCGCCGCAAAGAGCGTTTCCGACGCTCTTTTTGCCGCCTTATACGCTCCGCGCCCCGGGCTTGCGGAGCTTTTTATCGCATCCGTGACCGCCTTTTGCACCGATGATGGCTTTATAAAGCTCGTCGCCGCATTATCAAGATAGATCAAAATATCACCCCTTTCTCCGGTAAGTGAGTTTTTTCCCCGTGCTCTCTTCTGTGTAAACTCCCTTTATGCCTATATGAAGCTCTCTCGCCTTTTTGACCGCCTCATCGGCGCGCGCGTCAGCAACCTTCAAGGAATATCCGCATCCGCCCTCGGATATGCTTTTGGGCGTCTGCGTAACTTCAGAAGGAATTTTTTCTGCGCCGAGCAGTTTCCTAAGTCTTTCCGCCGACGTGGCGGACGACAGGACGATCAGCATTTTCCCACTCCTTTCATTCCTACCATTAGACATTTTATGCCATTTCCCCGCCTTTGCTACAAAAAATGAGGCTATTTCAAAAAAATTTACAAAATAAATGAAGATTTTTCTTGCAATATTGACAAAAAGATATTACAATAGTATAAGAGAAAGTTTATAAAGGAGAGATTTATTAATGTCAAATAAATTTTTTCAGAGTGTAATCTATCAGCTCAAGGAAGCGTTCGGCCGTCCGGTCGGCGTCATTTTCGATAATGACACGATCCGTTCATTCAGCGATATGAGCGCAATCGAAAACATTTTGGAGGAAGTTACCCACCAGTGCAGCGGGCCCGGAAAGATATATACCGCGGCAGGCTTCACCTTTATAGGTGGCGGCGTGCGCGGAAAGACGGATTTCATCGCTTTCGTTGAGGGTGATGACGAAGAGGCAAAAAAGGACGTCAGCATTCTCTCGGTGTCTATTCTTAGCATCAAGCAGTTCTATGACGAAAAGTTCGACAAGATAAACTTCATCAAAAATGTTTTGCTCGACAACATTCTCCCGGGCGACATTAACGGAAAGTCCAAAGAGCTCCATATTCCGACCGATGTGTCCAGAGTCGTTATGACCGTGCGTATCTTAAACGACTATGAACAGACCGCGGCGGATATGATCGCAAACGTGTTCCCCGACAAGGAGAAGGACTTTATCATAAGGATCGACGAGAAGGACATCGCGGTCGTTAAAGAGATCAAGCCCGGCACTGCCGAGAAGGACTTAAAGAAGATCGCAAAGTCACTTTTGGACACTATCAATGCCGAGCTTATGTTAAACGCTTCGATCGGTATCGGAACGATCATTTCGGATATGAAGGACCTTGCAAAGAGCTACCGCGAGTCGCACGTTGCGCTTGAGGTCGGCAAGGTGATGGACACGGACAAGTCCATTATAAGCTATAACAATCTTGGAATCGGCCGCCTCATCTATCAGCTCCCGACAACGCTTTGCAAGCTTTTCTTAGACGAGGTGTTCAAAAAAGAGTCTATCGATTCTCTTGACAACGAAACAATACTGACCATTCAGAAGTTCTTTGAAAAGAACTTAAACGTCTCTGAAACGAGCCGCCAGCTCTATGTTCACAGAAACACGCTCGTATACCGTCTTGACAAGGTTCAGAAGCTCACCGGGCTTGACCTTCGCGTGTTTGACGACGCTATTGTGTTCAAGGTAGCTATGATGGTCAAAAAATATTTGGAATCTAATCCTAACAAAATCTGAGGTGCTTAATTTTGATTGAATTCGTAAATGTTTCGCTCGTGTATCCCAACGGCACCAAGGCGCTTGACGATCTTTCCTTTAAGATCGATAAGGGCGAGTTTGTGTATCTGACGGGTAAAAGCGGCGCCGGAAAATCCTCCATCATGAAGCTTTTGATGCGCGAGGAAAACTTAACTTCCGGGCAGATATATGTTGACAGCGTTGAAATTTCCGGGCTGTCGAGAAAAGAGATACCCTATTTAAGGCGAAGCCTCGGTATGGTCTATCAGGACTTTAAGCTTCTGCCCAAGACCACGGTATATAATAATGTCGCTTTCGCGATGCAGGTCGTCGGCGCAAGCAGCCGCCTCATAAGAAAGCGCGTTCCCGAGGTGCTTGATCAGGTGCGCCTTTCAAACAAGGCAAGATGCGATATTTCCGAGCTTTCAGGCGGTGAGCAGCAACGTGTTTCGATCGCCCGTGCGCTCGTCAACCGTCCGACCGTTATTTTGGCGGACGAGCCGACAGGTAACCTTGACAAGGTCGTCGCAATGGATATTATGGACACGCTTGAGTCCATCAACCGTAGCGGAACGACCGTTATGATGGCGACACACGCCGCCGACATCGTCAACGCGCGCCCGAAAAGACTTTTGACGGTCCACAAGGGTAAGCTCATCCGTGACGAGGAAGGAGGCCTGTATAACCTTGATGACTAATTCAAGATACTACACGAAGACCGCGCTTTTAAGCATGGCGAACAACAGGCTTATGACGGTTTCCTCCGTGCTCACGATCGCGTGCTGTCTTTTCCTTTTCAGCGTATTTTTACTGTTCACGATGAATATAAATTATATCAGCGATCAGATCAAATCACAGTGTGAGATTCAGGCGTATATCGACTTCTCGCTCGACGATGCGTCCGCCCGTGCCATTGAGGACGAGGTGAAGAAGGTCTCAAACGTCGCTTCGACAAAATTTGAAAGCAAAGAGGAAGCCTTTAACAACTACAAAGAAAGGCTCGGCGGCGATTCTGCCGCACTTGACGGGCTTGATGAAGAGGAATTTTTGCGAAACAGCGTTAAGATAAGCTTAACGGACTTAACTCTTTCAGCCGAAACGGCAGAAAAGGTCTCGCAGATCCCCGGTGTTGCCCAGGTCATCAACCATCAGGAGACGGTCGACCGCGTTATCAAGGTCACCGGTTATATCCAGAACGCAAGCTTCATCATCATGCTTATATTAATGGTGGTTTCGCTTTTCATCATTTCGAACACGATAAAGCTCTCCGTCGCATCGAGAGCGAACGAGATACACATAATGAAATTCGTCGGCGCGACGAACTGGTTCATCCGCTGGCCTTTCATCATCGAGGGAATTTTCATCGGATTTTTGGGTTCGCTTCTGGCGCTCGGGGTGACATACCTTGGCTATACGCCGCTCTATAACTCGGTGACAGGCTCGTTCTCGCTCTTAAAGCTCTGCTCGCCCTCTTCGGTTTCGTCCTCCCTCGTTTCTCTGGTGATCATTTTCGGTTGCCTCATGGGCGGATTTGCGAGCACGATCTCGACCACGCGCCACCTCAAGGTGTGACAAGGAGGAAAATATGAAAAAACGCAGGCTAATGGTGTCCGTTATTGCCATCCTTGTCGCGCTCGTCTTCATACTCACGTTTATCGCCTCCGTCTTCCCTGTCAGCGCGGCGTCGCTTTCAACTCAGCTTGAAAACGCAAAAAACCAGAAAAGAGCCGCGCAGCAGGAGCTTTCGGAGATTCAGAACAAGAAAAAGACCGCCGAGTCCGACAAGGCGAAGTTGGACTCTGAGATAAATGACTTAAACCAACAGATAAGCGCCGTTTCCGCCGAGCTTGACCGGACAGCCGCTCTTTTATCGCAAAAAGAGACAGAGCTTGCTCTGGCTCAGGAGGAATGCGAAAAGCAGTTCGACTCATTTAAGAACCGCGCGCGGATAATGTATGAAAACGGCCCCTCGACGTATATTGAGATTCTCTTCTCGTCGGGGAGTTTTTCCGAGTTTATGTCCAGTATCGAGATAATCAAAAATCTTTTAGACTATGACAACCGCATTTTGGAGGAGCGCAAAGCCGCGCGCGAGGAGATCGCCGCTCAGAAGACCGAGATCGAGACCATTAAAAATGATCAGGAAACAAGAAGGCAGACGCTTTCGCAGATGCAATCCACGCTCGAAACCAAAAGGGCTTCGCAAAGTGCTGTCATAAGCCAGCTTGAAAGCCGCGAGGAGACTGTCCGCCGCCAGGTGGAGGAGCAGGTCGCGGAGGAGGCAAGGATTCAAAGCCTCATAAATCAGGCTCTCGCCGCGCAGAAGACCTCGGCGCAAAGCGCCTCCTCCTCCGTTTCGGGAACGGGCACAATGCAATGGCCCTGTCCCTCGACAAATCGGCTCACAAGCCGTTTTGCGACCCGGCAGCATCCTATTGACGGAGTAACTAAGATGCACAACGGCATTGACATTGCGGGCGGCTACGGAGCGGATATTATTGCCGCGGACTCGGGCACGGTTCTCTTTTCCGGGAACAGTTCATCCTACGGGAAATACATCGTAATTTCACACGGCGGCGGTCTTACGACGCTTTACGCGCATTGCAGCCAGCTCTTAGTTTCGGCCGGGGCAACCGTTTCGCGCGGACAGACGATCGCAAAGGTTGGGTCTACAGGCAAATCCACAGGTCCTCACCTCCACTTTGAAGTTTCATTAAACGGTTCGAGACAGGATCCGTTAAGTTATGTCAGCTGATTAAACCGACTGAAAAATTTCAGTCGGTTTAATAATATAAAGGGGTGTTTTTATTGAAAAGAAAAAATTATGCCGCTTGGACGGCGGCCTTTTTAGCGGTCGCCATTCTTTCGTTCTATGCCGGGCGGTATTCGCTTTTTAAAACCTCAAAGCTACTGGCCGTGACGAACACAATCAGGAAGCACTATGCCCTTGAATATGACGAAAAAGACGCTGAAGATAAGGCCGCATACGCATATGTCGAAAGCCTGGGCGACCCGTACTCAGTCTACTTTTCAAAGGGCGACTTTGATATGTTCACCGATGAGATAAATTATAACTATCGCGGGATCGGCGTTGTGATCGATTTCAGCTCCGATGACGCGGTGATAGACTTAGTTGCCGAGGATTCTCCGGCCAAGGAGGCCGGCCTCGCGGTCGGCGACGTGCTCCTTTCGGTGGACGGCAGGGCGCTCACTCACGAAAACTACAGCGACGTTACCTCCTATATCCGCGGCTATGCCAAGGATTCCGTGCCGGACGACACGGCGATGAAATTTGAGATTCGCCGCGGCGGTGAAACGCTTTATTTTGACATTAAACGCGAATCCGTCCACTATGAGCCGGTCGACTACACGGTGACGGACGACGGAATACTCTATCTTTCGCTCGCGGTATTTTCAAGCGAATCCGCCGCTGACCTGCACGACGTTATAAGCCAGGTCGAGGGTAACATCTCCGGCGTTATTTTGGACCTTCGCGATAACAACGGCGGCGACGTCCGCGCGCTTTTATCGATCGCAGGCGAGTTTATGCCCGAGGGGCTTTTATTCTCCTCGGTCGACGCAAACGGAAAGAACAAGGAATACAAGATCCGTGACAACGACTATATCGCCGTTCCGATGGCCGTTTTGGTCAACGAAAACTCGGCCAGTGCGTCCGAAATACTTTCGTCGGCCATAAAGGAGTCCGGCCGCGGAGTTCTGATCGGCACGCAAACATTTGGCAAGGGTCTCGTTCAGTCCATCATGAGGTTTGACGACGGAAGCGCCTTAAAATACACCGAAGCGGAGTACTACACCTACGGCGGAACGGACATAAACGGCGTCGGCGTCGAGCCGGATATTTACATCGAGGACGCGGACGAACAGTATAACGAAGCGTTTAACTATCTTCGCGACAAGATCTAAACGTCCTTCCCGACATCCTTAATATGGATGAAGCGCACCTTTTTAAAAGCGTAGCTGTCCAGCGGGCGGCAATTTGAATCAAATGTGTGCGCCGCCAGGAGAATTTCGGACGGCGACCCGGCCGTTCCGACGCTGACGATGACCGGGGTGTGTTCAAACCGCTCCCCGGAAAAGCTTAATTGCACTATGTCTCCCTTTCTCACATTTTCAATGCCGGCTTCTTCACCGCGGGGCCCGACCCCGCGGTTTTTTATCAGGAAATCATATAAAAATTCCACTCCGGTCCACGAAGGCGAACGGTCGTTTAACCCGTAATAATACCACGACGGATAGTTCATAACGCCGCTCCCGGCAAAAAGGCACTGCGAGGCAAAATTCGTGCAGTCTCCGCCGAGGTCGTTAAAGTCGTAATATTCGGGATTTCTACGATACGCCCACCTGTCAGCATAATTCGCCGCCTCTATTCTGTTGTATGGCACGCTGATAAGCATTTTCTCCCTCCTTTCCTTTGCCTCATTAACAAAATATGCAAAATCTTTGAAAAGGTCATAAATTAAACCGCGCCCGGAATGATCCTAGCGCGGTTTAAAAAAGGAGTATAGGACAAAGTATAAGCTCATTAAAGCTCGGGAACGAGCAGTTTCTGGCCGACATAGATCTCGGCTCCGTCAAGGCCGGTGCACTCGCAGATCGCGAACACGGCTCTTCTTAAATCCACGCTGTCGCCGTAATACTCACTTGCGATGCCCCAGAGCGTGTCGCCCGGTTTAACATAAACCTCGGTAAACGAAGCGTATTTTCCTCTGTCGCCGTTCGAGAGCGCTGTCACGCTTACAAGCGTCGTCACGATTATGAACACGATAACCATTATTTTTATCATTTTGATTCTTCTTTTTCTCATAAGTAAAACCTCCAAATAAGAACTTTTGTTCTCGTTGTACTTATATAATACACGAACAAATGTTCTTTGTCAAGTACTTTTTTAAAAAAAGACAAACAAATGTTTGCATTTTAAATAAAATTGTGCTATACTATAATCAGAACATATATTCTTATTTATAAGGAGCAATTATTATGTCGAAAGATACAAGCACTCACATACTCGAATTTATCACCGAATATACACGCGAAAACGGCTATTCCCCCACTATCCGCGAGATCTGCGAGGGTGTGGGCTTAAAGTCGCCTTCCACCGTGCACGGCCACATTGAAAGGCTTCGCCGCGCCGGAAAGCTCGACAAGGCGGATTCCAAGACAAGAACCATCAAGGTGTCGGACGACACACCGTTTGGCGAGTCCGAATTTTTGGAGGTTCCCGTACTCGGCACAGTCGCCGCCGGAATTCCCATAAGAGCGCAGGAGGATATTGAGCGCACCTTCCCCCTTCCGATGGACTTTGCAAAGAAGGGCGAGGTCTTCATGCTTAAAGTTCGCGGCGATTCGATGATAAACGCCGGGATTCTCTCGGGCGATTATATCATCGTGGAGCAGACGAGCGTCGCATTAAACGGGCAGATGGTCGTTGCCATGATCGAGGACGAGGTAACCGTCAAGACCTTTTACAAAGAGTCCGGCTATTTCCGCCTCCAGCCGGAGAACGACTTTATGGAGCCTATCATCACGACCGATGTCACCATTTTGGGAAAGGTCGTCGGCGTCTACAGAAAGCTCTGAAAAAAAGCTCACTTCGTAAACCGAAGTGAGCTTTTTTCATTCTTTTCCCGTATCGTTAATGATGTTCTCGGTCAAAATCTTGCATATGTTGGACGCGATGCTGACCTGGATCACAAGGTCGGTCATTCTTTTTTCGGAATCCTCTCCCAAAATCGGCGCGGCAACCTTTTTCACATTGTCAAGAACATATGAAAACGCCTTATGCTGATTCTCGACAAATGACGAATATATCTTTTTCACCTCGTCGGTCTCGATGCCGACGGGAATGATCTTTTTGATCGTGTCCATACTCAATGTCTGCTTTAAAAAGCAAATAATAATCAGATAAGCAAGGTGCACCTTCGAATAGCGCTTCTTTTCCGGCGCGGGCATTATCCCGAGCTTGACATAGTTATTTATCATCGGCTGAGTGATGACCTTCCCGTCGCCCAGAACGGTGAGGTAGCGCGACAAAAGCGTTATCACCTGGTCCATATAAAGCTCGATCTCGGGGAGTGCCTCCCACTCAGGCAGTGCGTTCTCACCGGGATTTTTGTCCCACTTTCCGATCGCACTTTCAATTTTACTTTTCTCGATCTGCACAAAAACTGCCCCCTTTTTTAACATTATATATTAAAAAGCAGTTCTTGTCAAACAATATTTTATTGACAAAATTCAAATTATGGTGTAATATAGTATTTAACACAAGATAGCGTAATATCAAAAATTAAGGAGAATAAAATGGCTTCAATAAAATCCTATTTTACCGCGCTGTGCGAAAAATATAAAGATAATATTGCTTTCACGGTGAGCGAAAAAGGCGGCGACAAAAACATCAGCTTTTCCGAGCTTTATGACAGTGTTTCTGCGCTCTCGTCCGCCCTTTCGGGCTATGCGGGCAAGCGCATCATCGTGACGGGCAAAAACTCGTATTACTGGGCTCTTTCCGCGCTCGGCGTTCTTTGTGCCGGCGCTCACTTAGTCCCGGTGGACCAGTCGCTTCCGGACTCGGAATTTTGCCGCATCGCCCTTCGGAGCGAAGCCGAAATGATCATTTATTCAGACGAAATGAGCGAAAAGGTAAGCGCCTTAAACATTAAAGCAAAGCTTTCCATGAAGTCGCTTTCAGACTTTGCCAAAAAAGGCGATATGCCCGAAACAGAGCCTGACGGAGACGGGCTTTCAGTCCTTATGTTCACCTCCGGCACGACATCGGCCTCGAAGGCCGTGATGCTTTCGGCAAACAACATTCTTTCAAACATATATGCAATGCAGGAATGCGAGAATTTTTACGAGACGGATGTTAACTTAGCGCTCCTGCCCTATTACCACGCGTTTGGGCTGACATCGATGCTCCTCTTTTTGGGGTGCGGAATGCGCTCGGTATACGCCAAGGGTCTGCGCATCAAAAAGGCGCTGTCCGACTATAAAGTGACGGTATTTGTCGGCGTTCCGCTGATTCTTGACAGGATAAAAGAGAGCGCCGAGTCCGCGATCGAAAAGAGCGGCAAAAAACGCCTGTTTTCTGCGATGACCGGCCTTTCACACGCGCTTCTTAAGATCGGGATCGACGCACGAAGCCTCATATTTTCCTCGATCCGCAAAAAGATCGGTGCGCTCCGCCTCGTGATAAGCGGCGCTGCTCCGCTTTCTAAGAGCACGATACGTTTTTTTGACGACATCGGAATCCTCCTGATCCAGGGCTACGGAATGACAGAAACCTCGCCCGTTATTTCGGCTGAGAGAGAAAACGAAAGGCGCATCGGCTCTGTCGGCAAACCGATGCCGGGAGTTGACGTTAAGATCGGCTCGCCGAACGGCGAAGGCGTCGGCGAGATACTGGTCAAAGGTCCTAATGTGATGCTCGGCTATATGGGCGAAGAGGATCAGCCGTTTTGCGACGGCTATCTTAAGACCGGCGACCTTGGATATATCGATCCCGACGGATTTATTTTCATCCGCGGCCGTTCAAAAAACGTGCTCGTCTTAAAAAACGGGAAAAATGTATATCCGGAGGAGCTTGAGTCGCTGATGAACGCTCTTCCCGGAATTACCGAGTCCGTTGCATACCTCTCGCCGGACTCAAAAACAGTGTCCGCCATCGCGGTATACGACCCGGAATCAACGACCGAGGAGGACGCCGCGCGCGCCATAGAATCCCTTAACTTAAATCTTTCGGAATATAAAAAGCTCCGCCATATCAAAGTGACAACAGAGCCCTTCCCGAAGACCTCTACCGGCAAGATAAAAAGGAATGAAATAGTGAGATAATAAAACGGTGTACAAAACTGTACACCGCTTTATTTATGCCATTTCGATCGGGAGCTTTTTGCCGCCCAGGATGTGGAAGTGAACGTGCATCACTGTCTGTCCGCCGTTCTCACCGCAGTTATTTATAACGCGGTAGCCCTCCTTGTCGATTCCGAGCTTTTTCGTGATCTTCGCAACGGCCTCAAAAACCTTCGCCGCGTAAACCGAATTTTCCCCGTTAAACTCGTTTGCCGAGGAGATGTGCTTTTTCGGAATCACCAAAAGGTGAACCGGCGCCATCGGGTTAATATCCTTCACGCACACCACATAATCGTCCTCATAGACAAATTCCGACGGCATCTCGCCGTTTGCAATCTTACAGAAAATACAATCCATATAAATTCTCCTTAAAGCTGAGCTTCGATAACCTTTGTGACTGCGCCGAGCGCCTCGTCTGTCTTTTCGGGGTTCTTTCCGCCTGCCTGTGCGCTGTCCGGCTTTCCGCCGCCACCGCCGCCGGCAATGGAAGCAACCTCCTTAATTACCTTGCCGATGTGAACACCCTTTGAAACCGCGCCCTTCGTCGCACCGCCGACAAACGTTACCTTGTCGCCGGAAACAGAAGCGATGACCGCCGCCGCGAACTCGTATTTATCCTTGATCGTGTCGATCATTCCGCGCATCTGCTCAACATCCGCGTCATTTATCTTAGCGGTGATGACAGAAACGCCCTTAACGTCAACCGCGCTGTCGGCAAGGTTCTTCGCCATATTTCTGGAAACCTCAGCCTTTAACGCGTCAAACTCTTTCTTTGTCTCATTTGCGTTCTGAACAAAGGCTTTCGTTCTGTCCAATACCGCGTTGGCCGACGACTTCATGAGCGACGCGATCTGTGCGATCGTCTCGTCCTTCGACGCGATATAGTTGAGCACGCCCTGGCCGGTCACGCCCTCGATCCTTCTCACACCTGCTGCAACGCCGCCCTCGGAAAGAATCTTGAAAAGCCCGATCTGTGAGGTGGAGTCAAGATGTGTGCCGGCGCAGAATTCCATCGAATAGTCACCCATGGAAACGACGCGCACCGTCTCGCCGTATTTCTCGCCGAAGAGCGCCGTCGCGCCGAGCTTTTTAGCCTCTGCGATCGGCATTTCCTTCTTTGTTATCTTAAGATCTTCCAATATCTTGTCGTTGACCTTCTGTTCAACCTCTGAAATCTGTTCTGGCGTCATCGCCTCAAAGTGCGAAAAGTCGAACCTCATTCTGTCCTCGCCGACATATGAACCGGCCTGCGCGACATGGTCGCCGAGAGTCTCTTTAAGCGCCTTCTGAAGAAGGTGAGTCACGCTGTGGTTTCTCGAGATCGCCATTCTGCGCTTTTTATCGACAGCCAGCTCCATCTTGTCGCCGAGCTTGACAGAACCGCTCTCGACCCTGATCTCGCTCGCGTCCTTGCCGGATACCTTGCGGCTGGCAAGAATCGTCACGACTGCCGTGTCGGACGTTGCCTTTCCGGTGTCGCCGACCTGCCCTCCGCACTCTGAATAGAACACTGTCTTATCAAATGCAACGACCGCCGTCTCGCCCTCTTCAACGGAATCGGCAAGCTCGCCGTTCTTGATGAGCGCCTTAACGGTCGCCGTGCATGAAAGCTCGTCATAGCCAAAAAATTCGGGGGTTACATCGTCCGGAATCGAAGCGTCCGAGCTCCACGCATTGTCTGCGTTTTCAGCACGCGCGGACTTCGCCGTCTGTCTCTGGTTCTGCATGCACTTGTCAAATCCCTCTCTGTCAACGCTAAAGCCGTTCTCGCCCGTGATGTCCACGGTCAAGTCAAGCGGAAATCCGTAAGTGTCGTAAAGTCTGAACGCGTCCTCGCCGGAAAGAACGGTCTTTCCGGACTTTTTCATCTCGTCCATATAGCCCGAGAGAATGGCAAGGCCCTGGTCGATCGTTTCCGCGAAACGCTCCTCCTCGATCTTTATGATCTTCTTGATATAGTCAGCATGCTCCGAAAGCTCGGGATAGCCGGACTTGCACTCGTTAAACACGGTGTCAGCGATCTTGTAAAGGAACGGGCCGGAAACGCCTAAAAGCTTTCCGTGGCGTGCCGCACGGCGGAGCAGTCTTCTAAGTACATATCCTCTGCCCTCGTTGGAGGGAAGTATACCGTCCGAGATCATAAAGCAAGTGCTTCTGATATGGTCGGTTATCGCGCGGAGCGAAACGTCCGTCTTCTCGGAGTCTCCGTAATTAACGCCGGTAAGACCCGATATTGCGAGCATGATGTTTCTGATCGTGTCAACCTCAAAAAGGTTATTCACGCCCTGCATGATAACGGCAAGACGCTCAAGTCCCATACCGGTGTCGATATTGGGGTTGGGAAGGCGGTTGTAGTTGCCGTTCTCGTCCTTATCGAACTGTGTGAAAACGAGGTTCCAGAACTCAACGTATCTGTCGCATTCACATCCAAACTTACAGGTGGGCTTGCCGCAGCTGAATTCCGGTCCTCTGTCAAAGTGGATCTCAGAGCAGGGGCCGCAGGGGCCTGTTCCGTGCTCCCAGAAGTTATCCTCCTTGCCCATTCTGACAATACGCTCGACCGGGAAGCCGATCTTCTTTGTCCAGATGTCAAAAGCCTCGTCATCGTCCTGGTAGATAGTTACCCAGAGTCTGTCAACGGGCATATGCATGACCTCGGTAATGAACTCCCACGCCCAGCTTATAGCCTCGTTCTTGAAATAATCGCCGAACGAGAAGTTGCCCAGCATTTCAAAGAACGTGCCGTGGCGCGCAGTGTGGCCGACAAGCTCAATATCGGGCGTTCTGATGCACTTCTGGCATGTTGTGACTCTCTTTCTCGGAGGTGTTTCCTTGCCCGTGAAATAGGGCTTTAAGGGCGTCATTCCGGCGTTTATTAAAAGCACGGAGGGGTCGTCCTTCGGCACAAGGGGGAAGCTCGGCAAACGCAAGTGCCCCTTGGATTCAAAAAACGAGAGATATTTCTCTCTTATTTCATTAAGTCCCAATTTTTCCATCTTAAATCAAAACCTTTCATTTGTACAGCTTATTTTATAATTATACCACTTTAAAAACTCAAAGTCAATAAAAACAGTGTCAATATAGCTGTTGACAGCGCATTTTTTTTGCAATATAATGCTTAAAAAGGGGTGTTTTTATGGATAAGGATTCGTTAAGGGCAGAAATGAAGGCAAAAAGAAAAAATTTCGGTGATAAAGAAGGTGCGTCGAAAAAAATTTTCTCGCACCTTGTAAATTCGCCTTTTTATAAAGAAAGTAAAAATATATGCGCCTATATGTCCGCGTTCGGAGAGGTGGAAACAGGCGAAATTCTGCGTCACGCTCTCTCGATCGGCAAGGGTGTCTGCGTTCCCGTAAGCGGCGAGGATCTTTCGCTGAAGCTTTCAAAAACCGACGGGGAATTTACCCGCGGGCTTTACGGGATAAAAGAGCCGGCTCACCCCGATTTTGTGGATTTTTCGTTCCCCGATCTCATTTTAGTGCCCGGTCTCGCATTTTCCGAAAAGGGTGACAGGCTCGGCTTCGGCAAGGGCTACTACGATCGCTTTTTATCGGAGGCCAAAGGCTTAAAAGTCGGACTTTGCTATAGCTTTCAGATAGTCCCCTCTCTCCCGTCCGAGCCGCACGACGTCAGGCTCGACGCGGTCATAACCGAATCCGGCGTGACGGTGTTTGGATAAATATCCTCTTACATTTTCAGGTAGCGGCGTACCGATTTGTACCCTCTTCGCCCGTCGTTTTATTCGCACCCGCTTCGCTAATGCACCGTAGGGGATGACGTCCCCGACATCCCGAATCTATAAGCAAAAACTCTGTGACGATTACAGAGTTTTTATCATTGAGCCGCTCTTAAAACGACATTAATATCTAACTGTGTCGCGCTCGAGGTTGGGCGCTTTATTTTCTTTCAGTACCCTAAACGCGTTCCTTGCGGCCGCCTTCGCCGCAATAATGAACCCCTTTTCGTTGATATGCGGATTATTATAACCGAAATACGAGTCGCGGCAATAATAATAGTCCTCCTCCGGCTTTTCGGTGTAAAACTCCTCAATATGGGGCATAAAGCCGGGATCGGGCATCAGCGAAAGGGCACGCGTTATTATAAACGTGTCGTCATTCGCCGCGGCGAAACGCTCCTGCGCCGCCATAACGTTTGCGGTCTTTCGTGTTCCCCAAAAACTGCACCTTATAATAAAAAGCTTATCAAACCCGACCGACTTTGCCTTTTTCCAGAAAATGCGAAGCTTTTCTTCATACTCTTTTATACTGTCCGCCAAATCGCTTTCGCCCTGGTTCCATACCAGGACTTTTTCACCGAGCGAATCCGCCCCAAATGCTTTCTCGGCATCATAAAAAAATGCGGTGCATTTTTTCACATAGACCGCCTCGGCCTCACCGTCGCCCGAAAGCTCCGAAAATCCGTTCTTTTTTGCAAATCCGTTATATTCCTTCATCATTTCCTTTGAGAAAAAGTGCCCGATCGGCGCACCGCCCTGTGCGATGTGAGCGACAAGAGCCGCTCCGCCCTCTTTCTCCCACTCTTCGCAGAAATATGGAACGATACTGCACGCCTTGTTTCTCTCGCTTTCGGAATACTCCGAAAACGGAAGCACCGACTTTTCCTTTTCATCCTTAAGATTTGAGAGTGCAGACACAAAATATGCGTTATTCTGATAGTCCTTCAAAAGGCTTTGCCCTTTTTCGTCGGCCTTCGAATACGCCAGGGAAACATCCTTATACAAAAACTCTCCGCTGTCATATCCGACCGGCGAAAAAACGCCCCTTCCCGTGCCCAGATGGACAGGCTTATATTTATATTCCAGACTCTTTTTGATTTTAAGCTCGTGCTTCGGAGGAAGGGCGCACGCCCCCATCATATTCGACTGCCCGGCGAAAACAAACATATCATACTTCATATTATCACTCCCGATAAGCAAAGTATAAATGCTTTTTAAGGCTATGTCAATGCAAAGTATTTCGTAAAAAATGCAGGTTGTTTAGCGGGTGAAGGAAAAGTGAATAGTGAATAGTGAATAGTGAATATGTAATAAGTAAAAATCGACAAGTACTAAAAGTACTTGTCGATTTTTGGTTGCCGAACTAGGATTTGAACCCAGACAAACAGAGTCAGAGTCTGTCGTGCTACCTTTACACAATCGGGCAATAGCAACATGAATAATTATAGCGGTTCTGCCGAAAAAGTCAAGCCCTATCGTAAAAAAATGCCGTTTATTTTTTGCTTGGAGAAAAGTTCCTCTAATATACCGCCTGCTGGCGCACACAATACACATTGCAAACGCCAAATTAAGAAAGAGAGGAATAAACCATGTCTAACAAGAAAGCCAAGGAAGCACTGAACCAGATGAAGCAGGAAGCTGCCAACACCGTCGGCGTTAACCTCAAGCAGGGCTACAACGGCGATATCACCGCCCGTCAGGCCGGTTCCATCGGCGGCGAGATGGTGAAGCGCATGATCGAGAACTACGAGAGCGGCCATTCTGCCAAGTAACTTTCCCCATCCCCACACCCGCGGCTATGCCCAGTGCAGGCCGCGGGCGTTCTTTTTGCTTAAGTACAGCCAAATTAGCCAAACCCGCGCAATGAAATTCACCGCCGCCCCCCTTGCGCTTGCCCTGGTACTGCTGCGGCGCCGCGAAGAAGAATAATCCGCACCGCCGGGGGCTGCCTCCGGCGGTTGTCCTTTCTCCACAAAAAAGCCTTGCGCATCTGCCTCATGCTTGGTACAATGAAATCGGCATTTCGCCCGATTTTTTGTGATAGAAAAGGAGTGACCCAATTTGGCAGAAAAAAAGAAGGTCGAGCGTGAGTTTGTGGAGGCTTCCACCGGCAAAACCGGCAAGGGCCCCGCAGTCGTCACCGCCACCAATAAGAAAAGCGCCACCGGCAAGCGTGTAGCCGCCGTCATCCTGTGGGTGCTGGCCCTGGCCGCTGAGGTCGGCGCCATTCTGATGCTCAATGGAATATGGTACATTAAGGAAGAGCAGAAAATGTACTGGCTTATCGGCGCACTGGTCATCGATCTTATCCTTGTCATCATCGGCAGCCAGCTGTGGAAAAAAGCCAACCGGCTGGACCCCGCCAGCAAGCAGAGCAGCGTGAAGTTCTTCCTGTGGAACAACATGGGGCTGATCGCCTCCGTTATTTGTTTCTTGCCCATTGTCATCCTGCTGCTGGCCAATAAGGACCTGGATGGCAAGACCAAGAAGATCGTGACCGTAGTAGCGGCCATTGCCCTGGTGCTGGCTTCGCTGTTCTCCATCGACTTTAACCCTGTTTCCGCCGAGGAGCTGGCCGAAGCCCAGCAGACCGTCGGCAACGGCTCGGTTTACTGGACGCAGTTCGGCAAGAGCTACCACCTTGACCCCAATTGCCACACCCTGATGCGGTCCAGCAAGGTCTATCAGGGAACCATCGAGAAGGCCTTTGAGGCCAATCGCACCGATCCCTGCGATTTCTGCGCATTGGATCAGGCCTGAGGAAAGGGGCGCGGACAGATGAATTTGACTGATCTGCTTTCCGGCAGTGTGATCTCCTCCATAGCGGGCCAAACCGGCACCAGTGAAAAGGACACCCAGAATGTCCTGGCCAACGCGCTGCCGGCTTTGGTAGGTGCCATGGCGCAGAATGCCTCTACCGAGGACGGGGCCAACAGCCTGGCCAAGGCCCTGGACGACCACACCAGCAGCAAAGGGCTGGCGAGCCTTTTGCAGAATGTGGATACGGAGGATGGCACCAAGATCCTTACCAAAATTTTGGGCGGGGAAACCGAGACCGTGCAGAACGCTGTTGCCAAAAAGAGCGGCGCCAGCAAGGTGGATACCTCCAAGATCCTGGCCATGGCGGCCCCGCTGCTGCTGGCGGCCCTGGGCAGCCAGAAGAAAAAGACCAAGACCCAAAGCGACGGGCTCGGCGGCTTGCTCACCAGCCTTTTGGGCGGCGGGGATGATGACGAGGATGACGGCAGTACCCTTATCTCGCTGGCTGGCAGCCTGCTGGGCGGCAGCAATAAAAAGTCCGGTAAGAGCGACAGCGGCGACATTCTTACCAGCCTGGCGGGCGGCCTGCTGACCAGCGCCCTGGGCGGCAGCGGCAAAAAGAGCAGCAAAAAGAGCGATAGCAGCGATGTGCTGAGCTCCCTGGCCGGCAGCCTGCTGGGCAGCGCGTTGGGGACTTCCACCAGCGGGAAAAAGACCACTTCCTCCGGGAAGAAAACCACCTCCAGCGGGAAAAAGACAACTTCTTCCGCAAAAAAGACCGCTAGCGGTAAGAAAACTACCTCCGCTAAGAAAACCACTTCTTCCAAGAAGAAATCGACCGCCCAAAATGACGACGCGGCGGAGCTGCTGGGCAGCGTCCTAACCGGCCTGCTGGGCGGCAAAAAGTAAACTGCATAAGAAAAATGGGGCGGAAGAAGCGAACTTCCGCCTCTTTTTTGCGCGTTGGGGAGGGACCATCACCCATTCTTCACGCTCTGTTCATATCCTACTGGTAGACAAAACTGATTCTATTCTGTATAATAGGGACGGATTATTACAAAAATCGCCCGAAAGGAGGGGCTCTTCATGCCGATATCGCTGAAAACCGGCCGCGCGCTGGCCGCCGCTGTTGCCCTTTTGCTGCTGGCTGCCTGCGGCAGCACCCCCACCGGCGCCGAGAACCTACCCATCTATCCCACAGTGCAAAGCGGACAGGCCCTGCTGCCGGATTGGGAGCATATCCCGCAGAATGAGGTGCTGCCGGAGGAGGACGAAGAGCCCGCCGAGAATGACGGTCAATCCGGGGAGAAGCAGCCGGATAAGACTGACTCCAAAACCGATAATAAGGCCGATGATAAATCCGGGGATAAAACCGATCCTAAAACGGAGAACCCCTCCGGGCAGACCGAGGACAGCAAAAACGATGCCTCCGGCAATGACAACCGGAATGACACCACCGGTAAATCCGATGGTTCGGGTAATTCCGGGAACGCCGGCAACAGCGGCGCCGTAAAGGCCCCGGAACCGACGCCTGCTCCGGCTCCAACCCCTGAGCCAGCCCCGGAGCCAGCCCCCGCCCCGACCCCTAAACCGGAACCGGAGCCGGATAACAGCGGCAATGATACCGCTGATTACGGCCAGCTCAGCGTTATTGATGGCAGTACCCCGGTAGTTGGCGATACCTATGAGATTCTGTGCCGCGTGGTGCAGAATGAGGTGGGCAACAGCACCGAGTGGGAATCCACCAAGGCCATGGCGGTGGCCTCCTACAGCTACATCAAGTATTACAATGACTACCTGGGCCGCGCGCCTACCCTGCGCCTTAGCAGTGTGGAACCCGGCGACCGGGTAAAGGCCTGTGTGAAAGAGGTGCTGGGCCAGGCAGTTTATTATAATGGCCAGTACGCCAACTGTACCTATTTTTCCATCAGCTGCGGCGTGACCACCACGGCCCAAAGCGTCTGGGGCACCACCCAGTACCCCTACCTTGTTTCGGTGGATTCCTCCATCGAGGAGGGCTATTCCTACAGCTGGTCGCCTTTTTCCAAGGACTATACCTATACCCCGGAACAGATGGCTGAAAGGATGAACAGCGCCCTTGGGACGAGCCTGAACCCCGCCAATGATGACCCAGCCACCTGGCTGGAGATCACCTCCCGTACCGATGGAAAATATGTAGGCACCGTACGGGTAGGCAATACCACCACCACGGGGCGGAAGATAAGGGAGAGCATCCTGGGACTGCGCAGCCATGCCTTCGATATCAGCTATGACGCGGACAGCCGCATTTTTACCGTTACCACCTACGGCTACGGCCACGGTGTGGGGATGAGCCAGACCGGCAGTATGCTGTACGCCCGGCAGGGCTGGACCTATGTGCAGATCCTAAACCACTACTACCCTGGTACGACTGTGGCATAATAAAACGCAAAAAGGATCCCCGCCACCGGCGGGGATCCTTTGGTGTATAAGGGGAAAAATTACGCCTTGCCGGAGCAGCCCAGGACATCGTGCATCTTGTGGCGGACCAGCTCGCGGATGTGATCGCGGGCGGGGGTGAGATACTGCCGGGGATCGAAATGATCGGGATGCTCGAACATGTGCTGACGGATGGCGGCGGTCATGGCCAGGCGCAGGTCGCTATCGATATTGATCTTGCAGACGGCCATTTCGGCGGCGTGGCGCAGCATTTCCTCGGGGATGCCGATGGCATCGGGCATCTTGCCGCCGAAGCGGTTGACGGTCTCTACATCCGCCTGGATGACGGAGGAAGCACCGTGCAGCACGATGGGGAAGCCGGGCAGGCGGTCGCTGACCTGCTGCAGGATATCAAAGCGCAGCTGGGGCTTCTGGCCGGGCTTGAACTTATAGGCGCCGTGGCTGGTGCCGATGGCGATGGCCAGGGAATCCACCCCGGTGCGGGAAACAAATTCCTCCACCTCGGCGGGATTGGTGAACTGGGCATCGGCTTCGCTGACATTGACAGCGTCCTCAATGCCGGCAAGCTTGCCCAGCTCGCCTTCGACCATAACACCGTGGTCGTGGGCGTATTCCACGACCTTGCGGGTCACAGCGATGTTTTCCTCAAAGCTCAGCTTGGAGCCGTCGATCATCACGGAGGTGAAGCCGCCGTCGATGCAGTCCTTGCAGATCTCAAAGCCATCGCCGTGGTCCAGATGCAGGGCGATCGGGACATCGGTATCGGCCACAGCGGCCTCCACCAGTTTGGTGAGATAGATGTGCTTGGCATATTTGCGGGCGCCGGCCGAAACCTGCAGAATGACAGGGGCCTGCTCCAGCTGGGCCGCTTCGGTAATGCCCTGTACGATCTCCATGTTGTTGACATTGAAAGCGCCGATGGCGTAGCCGCCCTCATAGGCTTTACGGAACATTTCCTTGGTAGTGACCAGTGGCATAATATTGATCCTCCTTCAAAAAATAGAAGTATAAAGGGATGGTGCGTTCAGCCCTATTGTAGCAATATTGCCCGCCAAATGCAATAAGATACCGGCAGATTCCGCAAATTTTTGTGAAATAAATAACGATATTTTTCTGACCGGCGTTTAGTTTTCATTTGTGAAAAAATCCGGAGCGGGGAGCAAGGCCGGTAAACTTTTTGTAGTGTCCATTTACTGTAAATTGTGGATAAAACAGATGTTTCCACCGGTGACAGGAGAGAAAAAGGGACGAAATGGGGACACTTTTTCACATTTTCCACCGAGTTTTCCACACTGCCGGGGGAAAAGTGTGTGGAAACTGTGCAAAAGTAAAAAATACGGTCTGTATATCTCTCTGTCGCTTCCGCCAGGTGGGACTGCATAAATTCCACAGCAGGAAGCAAAATAACAGGGAATTGATGCCGCAAAAGGAGGGCTGCGTGATGCTGAAGGGAGTCAATAAGCAGGTGGTAGAGGTAGTGGAAGTGGATAATGAGTTTTTTGAGCGGGCGATTTTATTCGTAAAGCCGGAAAAGCAGCAGAACGGTGAGGAGGCCCTACGGGAGAATGCCCGGCGGTATGTAGGTTCGCTGCGGTGGCGGCCCCGGCA
>ERZ779851.225-NODE-225-length-58769-cov-14.028937_pt1 | contig 58769 bp, 61 predicted proteins | sample MGYA00511094_ERZ779851 | MGnify/ENA primary metagenome ERZ779851 (study PRJEB29588, sample SAMEA2155512) | human gut metagenome | biome: human gut; feature: human-associated habitat; material: faeces | place: Denmark | collected 2008/2010 ...
TTCAGGGTTGCATTGCTGTTTATTTGTCAAGGTTCTGTGCTTTCGACTCTCTCGAGTCACAACTCATTTAGAATACCATGAGTCCTTTCGTTTGTCAACAACTTTTTTTGGAGTTTTTTGACTTTTTTCACCGACCGTTTTGTGTTCCTCAGACGGTGGACTTTTATAATAAATCAGCTTGATCTACTTGTCAATATTTATTTTATTTATTTTTATAAAATATTATATAGATATATATGGCGGTAGCTATCCGGTTGGTCAAATTCTTGTATGCAGTCCAAACCGATATCTGAAGCATTGCGTATTTCAACAGCAGACAATATATATGTTTTTACATTAGTTTGCGATGTCAATTCTTTCAAAGCCTGTGTATCAATTTCCCAATCAGAAATATAAGCAGGTTCTTTCTTGTTTACATCCCAATTTTTTCCCAATTCCGCACTAAACAGGTAGCAGCGGTTCCCCCAACTATCAAAATACCACTCTAAATCGGCATTTTTATCAAGTTCCGCCGCAATAACTTTTCTGAATTTCATTTTATAGTCCAAACTGTAATTGGTTGAATATGCATCCAGCGTGTATAGTCCATTGGCTGAAGCTACCGCCGGTGCCAATCCCAGACATACTACCCGATACTGAGCCGGTTCAAGATGTATATAATCTTTTATTTCCGCAAACAATTTTTCATCATAATACTCTTTATACGAAACCAACCCGTTATCTTTTCCCATAATCCGGAACAAATTTGATTTGTATTCTGTATTTTTGCCAATCAAATAGGGCACCATGAATACTAAAACTCCTACAATTTCTATGCAATATAGCGCCTTGCAGGCAATCGGTTTTCGTACATATACTTTACATAAATCATAGAAAATTGCCATACATACTGCAGCTTCCGTATACCATATAGTCGGATATAACCAATATACCCTGTCAAGCTGCACACTCTGCAGGACACCCAAATGTCCTCTCAGCCAATAACCGGCTTCGCTTTGATAGAATGCAGAAAATACGGCAATTATTACTGCCCCTGCCCACAAAGTTGCTGCCAGAAACCATTTGTTTTTTACAATACGGCTACGCGGGCTAACATAAAGTAAAAACAATACCAGTATTATAACCAGCAGCGAACCCGCCATAATATATGTATGATAACTCGGTGCATGATACTGTCCATATTTAAAAAGCGAAACAAATGTGTCCTTGAAGCGAGCCGGTACATATACCCTCCCGGGTGTATTTCTGTGAGACTCAACGCCGCTAAAGAAAATTCCGTAAATGGTATCCTTGAATGTAAATACATATGTAACTGTTAATACCAGACTTCCGAAAAATACTCTCAGTCCACATTTCTTCCTTTTTTTTACGAAAAGAAAAAACGTAAAAATAAGAGCAAAGCCAATTATAAAATAACCGCTCCAGACTAAAGACGAATATAACCCCCAAAAGCAGATCGTCATATACGCCAATATGATATGTTTCTTTTCACTCACTTCCCAAAATGCCCATACCACCAAAGGAATGCCTATCGAAGATAACCCATAACTCGGATAAAACGGCAATATACTAAACAAAAAGGATATTGTCATAGTTACTGCCGGATATTCTCCCTTAAAAATTTTTTGAACTAACAGAAACATTCCGGTATATGCAAAAAATTCACCCAGGATCACCGAAACCATGACAGCTTTATAAAATGACAAAAAATAAAATGGCCAAATCAGTAAAAAACAAGGTGGCTGAATTGCAAACTTATCCGCACCGTTAAACCATTCAGTCACCTTTGTATTAAAACCGGTAAAGAAATATTTTCCGGAAAGCATGTACTGAATAACTTCATCATCCAAAAAATCTGTAATTCGAAAAGAAGCCTGTTTTCCCAACATAAAGTATGGAATAAGATAAAATATTATCAGCAGCAAACCTCCCAAATACACAAGACTCCCATATTTCTTTTTTTGAACCATATACTTTCCCCTTTTTATTTTTCTTTTCAATAAACTTTAACAAAGCAATAAATGTGCTTTGCTTGCAAGAATAACTTTCACACATTAAAATAAGTCTTTTTTATTCTATAACAAAAAAACAGAAGCATCCGCTGGACACTTCTGTTTTTGGCATTGGCTGCTAAACGGAGAAAGAGGGATTTGAACCCTCGCGCCGGTTGCCCGACCTACACCCTTAGCAGGGGCGCCTCTTCGGCCTCTTGAGTATTTCTCCATAATCCGAATGCCTCTGTCAAGTATGATGCATCCCTTTCGGTGACGCAAATGTTATTATACATAGGTACGTAGTTTTTGTCAAATACTTTTTTTCATGCAGTTGCAATCTTTTTGATACCTACCATATTACCTGTCACATTGCTGCAAGCTCATAATCTATCCCTCAATCTTAGCTTTCACCAAATCACCATTATCATTGATTTTTACGGTAATAACGTGGTCTGTGAACATTCCATCCGTATCATACATAAGACATATTGTACCATCACTGTAAATGTTAAACGTAGGATTTCCGATTTTTTTCATAAATTCCTCTTTTGAAATCTCATCGCCATCCTCATCCAGCCAGTCATTTGCCAGTTTATATAGTTCCTCTGCAACATATTCCCTTACCCGGATATCAAACGCCAAAGGATTATCAAGTATCTCATCCAGCTTATTTATGTGTTTTGTTATCCCAGTATCCTCCTCAGACACCATAAGATAAAAATCACACATTTCTCCCTGATAATTCAATTGCCCCTCAAACTGATTATATCGTCTGTTTAATGTGAACTTCGTTTCCTTATATGTAAAGATAACCGGCTTCATATATTCCTTTTTTAAATCTTCTAAGCACTCATTTCGCGTTTTATTTACCACATCAACAAGCATGTATGCATTTTCACCGGTATTACTTTTTCTTGCCTGAATATGATAAATCCCCAAATCCTCAAAATTATAACGTAGCTTTGAATTTGTATCTTTTTCAATCCAACGAAGAAAAGTCGGATGACGATTTACTTCATTTGTTTTCAAATCCAAAAAAGCAATCATTGTCGCAGAGGGCATTCGGTAAAAATTATCCCTTGACCATCCACATATTTTACTCTTAATCAACACCACCAGATCAAGAACCTCGTCATCAAATTTTGATTCAAAAAGATATACCGGATTAAATCGGTTATCCTTTATGTCATACTCCAGCACATCATCTACATAATATCTTATAAATTTATCTGTCGGCTTATTTATGTATTCTCTTGCCAAAATACGATATATCTTTCCCTCTTCAAATTGAAAGCCATATTTAAATCCAAACAGTTTTTTCTTTTTCGGTACAAACCATTCTAACCATTTATATGTTGCCAAATCCGTCTGAAGCGGTTCTCCTGTTTTTTCATCCAATGCCATATCAAAACGTGCGGTCACATCATAGTAATTTTCTATACTTGAAAATTCACCTGATTTTCCCTTTTTATAGCACCAGTTTATCCTTACAAGCAGTTCCTTTTGTTCTTCCTTGAAGTTTTTCATATATTCTTGAATGTTTTCTACCATGATTTTATTCACCTGCCGGTTCCCCTGTTATCCTGCTGATTTCCTGCTCGATTCTTCTCTTTACTTCTGCCGCTATCTCCGGTGTCTTCATGTCTTTATATTCTTCATAATAAATAGGAGGAAGATAGGATATCTTCACCTTTACTCTTTTAATGGAACTCTCATCAAACGGTTTGAAAGAGTCTACCAGTGCGCAGGGCACAATGGGACACTTTGCCTTCACGGCACACTTGAAGCTGCCGCCCTTAAAGTCAAGCAGTTTATTTCCCCGCCTGCTTCTGGTGCCTTCCGGGAAAATCAGGAAGTTCTTTCCGTTTTTCACATCCTCCGCCACATGATTGATAACCTGCAGGGACTGCTTTATATCGGCTCTGTCCATGGCATAGGAACCCAGTGCCTGACTCACCTGCTTTAACAGAATAATATTACTGGCTTCCTTTTTCATAACAAAAGCAAACGGTCTGGGACATGTCTGCAAAAACACCAGCACATCAAACATACCCTGGTGATTGGGAAAGAACACAAAGCCGTCTTCCTCCGGAAGATTTTCCAGCCCGTAAGCTTCTATGTCGACACGTCCGGCGCGTGTAGCCTTTCTGGTTGCCATTTTAATATATTCGTAGGCCTCTTCGTACTTGCCCTCCTGTTTGCCGTATCTTCCTATTCTCCATACGGCAATGGGTGCAAAATAAAAGAGTCTTAACACCATTAAAAGAATTCTTTTCATCTTCTTTTCCTATCTGCAATCGCCTTGATTTATAAAATTTCCCTAATTTTTCGCATACGCCTTTACGGCTGTTTCATATAAATTATTTCCTTCGGTGTCACAAACTACAATAACAGGGAAATCCTTCACCTGTAACTTACGGATAGCCTCTGTTCCCAAATCATCATACGCCACAACTTCCGACGACTGTATTGCTTTGGAAAGTAAAGCGCCTGCCCCTCCTACTGCCGCAAAATAGACGGCTTTGTCCCTTACAACGGCATCCAGAACTTCCTTAGAGCGCTTGCCTTTTCCAATCATACCCCTTAATCCCAAATCCAACAGTTTAGGCGCATATTTATCCATACGGCTTGCCGTTGTAGGACCGGCGGAGCCAATGGGTCTGCCTTCTCGTGCCGGGGAGGGGCCCATATAATAAATCACGTTGTCTTTCATCTCAATAGGAAGCGGTTCTCCTGCGTCCAGAGCTTCCTGCATGCGCTTGTGCGCCGCATCCCGCGCCGTATAAATCGTACCGGTAATATACACATAATCGCCGGCTTTCAATGTCTGTGCAATTTCCTCCGTAAGCGGAGTCTGTATGTATTTATCCATATCTTCTCCTTTATACTTCCCTCACAATATGTCTGTTCACATGACAGCAAATATTTACTGCCACCGGCAGACCCGCAATATGCGTAGGATATGTATTTACATTCACGGCAAGTGCAGTTGTAGTTCCGCCCAGACCACCGGGACCAATTCCCAGCTTGTTTATTCTGGATAACAGTTCTTCTTCCATTTCCTTTACATAAGGAATATCCGAATGAGAGCCCACCGGACGCATTAATGCCTGTTTTGCCATCAGGGCACACTTTTCAAAGGTGCCGCCGATGCCTACTCCCACAACTATGGGCGGGCATGCATTGGGACCCGCATCCTTCACTGCCGTCAGAACGGCATTCTTTGCACCTTCTATCCCGTCAGCCGGTTTCAACATAAAAACACGGCTCATATTTTCACTGCCAAAGCCTTTCGGCGCCACCGTAATGGTCACTTTATCTCCGGGCACAATTTCATAATGAATGACCGCAGGCGTATTGTCCCTGGTATTCTCCCGGATTAAAGGGTCTTTTACCACGGATTTGCGGAGGTAACCTTCCGTATATCCCTGCCTTACCCCTTCATTTACGGCATCTTCTATAGAACCGCCTTCCAAATGAACATCCTGACCGACCTTCAGGAAAACAACCGCCATACCGGTATCCTGACAAATAGGAATCATATCTTCTCCGGCAATTTTAAGATTTTCCTGAAGCTGGGAAAGTATCTGACATCCTAACGGGGATTTTTCGCTTGCCTGTGCATTCCGCAATGCTTCCTCCATATCTTCCGAAAGATAATGATTGACCTGAATACACATTTCCTTAATCTGTTCTGTTATCTGCTGTACCTGAATTGTTCTCATTCTTTTACAATCTCCTGACAAACGGCTTCTAATTCTTCCTGTGTGGCAGTACCCGGAGTCCAGAGGATATGCTGTCCGTCATTTTGATAACGGGGAATTAAATGCAGGTGGAAATGTAAAACGGTCTGACCTGCAGTTTCTCCGTTGTTCTGTACAAGGTTCAATCCGTCTGCATGAAGTTTTTCTACCATTCGGGCACCCATTTTCTTGGCAAGTATCATGGCTTTTGCCGCTGTTTCGTCAGGAAGTTCATACAGATTTGCCGCATGCTCCTTGGGTAAAATCAGGGCATGTCCCTTAGTTGCGGGACCCAGGTCCAGAATAATTCTGAAATCCTCGTCTTCATACAATGTTTTGGAAGGGATTTCTCCATTGGCAATTTTACAGAAAATACAATCCTCTTTTTTCATAGTGCACATTCTCCATTCTATCTATTATTTATTGAAATACAAAAATCTGATCCATAGCCCTTAAAATGCGGAATTCACCCTTCATCTTCATTTCTCCCGCCATGAAGGCTCTCTGGAAGCTCATCTTGCCGGCGAAAATATCCTCTAACACCGGTTTATCCAGACGGATTTCCACGTCCGCTTCTTTGGCATCATCGTGGTCACAGCTGATTTCATCACCGTTTACCACGATGGTAAGCGGTGTTTTTCCTTCCCCTACAAATAATTTATAAGTCGCCTGCAATCCCTGCTGCGGCTTAAACGCTCTTTCAAAAGCCACCTTATTTTCCTGGGAAGCTTCCGGCGTATCTTCCATCATGTCCTTAAACAGGCTGGTAAGCTCCTGTATATCCGTTTTCTGCGTCTGCATATAAACATCATCGGAAACGTACTGGGAAAGCTGCTCCGACTCCTGCGGTGTCAGTTCGATGCCCGGCATGCTGGATACCGTATTTTTCACTGCCTGATTGCTGGACGGAAAGCTTACCATTTTCTGATTGATGGTACGGTACATATTTTCCGCTTTCTTTTCAATAATGGTAAGATATCCCTTATTGGTTTCCAGCTCGGTTGTATCCGGAATGTAGCCGCATATACCGCTGCAGGGACGTCCGCCTAAAATTTCCCATGCGGTGGCAAGATTTAGTTTACCTTCTCGTTCCCCGTAGGTTGTAGACATCACAATGGGACACATATAGATTTTTCCGATTTTTTCCTTGTCCCCGTACAGCCAGCAAGCATCCAGAAACTGCTGCATATAGCCACCGATGCCGTACCATTCCACTGTGGATGCCAAAATAATGCCGTCGGCATCCTTAAGTGTCTGCGGCAGGGTGGTAATATTATTCTTTAACTCCTGCAGGTAAAAGCGCTCCACCGTCACACGAAGTTCTTCCAGCACTTCCTGCATTTTGTTCATTACATATAAGGTAGGGTCATTGATAAGTCCCCGTCCGCCATAGTAAATGTTTATTTTCATAAATGCCTGTCATCCTTTCATAGCCCGAATGCTTACTTCCGGTATCCGTTTTTCGGTTTTCCTGCCTTACGCACTATACAGACAAGCAGTCCCAGCAGAAATCCCGATACAAAACCGCCGATATGCGCCGCATTGTCAATGTTTTCAGAACGGATGCCGCAATAAATAGAATAAATGACCATAATGGCTATCTTTTCCCACGAAGCATACCGCATCCTCTCCGGATACTGCATGACGAAGGCTAAAAGCACTCCCTCCATGCCGAATACTGCGCCGCTTGCTCCCAGGGAAGCTACCGCCCATTCTCCCATATATATTTTGTAGAACAGGGAAGCCGCATTTCCTATGATGCCGGTCAGAAAGTAGAGAACACCGAAGGTTACGTGTCCCGTTTCTTTTTCCATCATCATGCCTAAGCCGAACAAAATAATCATATTGCTGGCAATGTGCTCAATATCCGCATGCAGAAACATGGATGTAAATATCCGGTAATACTGACCGCCTTCAAAAAAGAGCTGAGGGCTGATTTCCCCTATATTATATAACAAATTTCCGGTAAATGTACATATGAGAAATATAATGGCGTTCAGTGCCACAATACCTGTGCTGACATACGCCTTGCTTTCTTTTAAGTCCATAACAATCTCCGATACAACGAAACTTTACTACAATAAAGAGGGTATCATTTCTAAAGAGGACTGTCAATAAAAAGACTCCCGGCAGAAACCGGGAACCAAAAAGGAAAAATACTTGAAAGCTTGTAGCCTCCGTCCTTTAGGTAGGCGACCAGTTCCTTCACGGCATCGCCTTCTTTGATTTCCACATAAAAAGCGATTTCTTTGTTCATTTCTTCCTGATAATGGCTGATATAAACCAGTACATGATTTATCAGTATAATCAATATGACCGTCACCACACTGCAGATATACAGCCCGGCTCCCACTGCAATTCCTATGGCACTGACCGTCCAGAGCGAAACGGATGTCGTCATGCCCCTGATTTGTCCTCATTCCCGATAATTTGGTACCAAGTTGGTGTCAATACCGGGATTTACAGATTTTATCGATATGTAAATTCCAGCTTCCCGAATTTTACCTCATCTTCCCTAAGAAGTTCGACTCTTTCATAGGGTCTGAGCTGTATGCCGTTCTTGAAGGTTCCTGCTGCGGCATTCATATCTTCCATATAAATATGGCCGTTCTCTTCCAGAATTTTAACGTGCATGCTGTCAACGGACGGCTCATTGATGACCAGATCCGCATACTCCGGCTTCCGCCCGATAATTGCCGGAAACCGGGTAAGGGTAAGTACCCTCCTGTTCTGTCTGCCGTTGCCGTACAGTTTCCGTTCCTCTTTTTCTTCGTCATTACCATACAGCATTCTGTCCACTTTTTCTGCACCGTTACCACATGCCTTTCTGTCCGCCTTTTCTTCATAATGCATGTTCTCTTCCCGTACCATGGCATATGTATTTTCACCGGATAGCTTTTCTCTGTCTTTGTTATCTTTATCTCCCTTTACGCCTGTTGCACCCCTTACGCCTGCTTCTTCCACTCCGCTGCCTGTTTCCATAGGCCAGGCGTGCAATAAGGACTCGCCCCGAAACTGCTCTCCAAGATTTTCCCATGCCGCATACAGACTGAAAATGGCATCCATAAGCTCAGCATCCTCTTCCTCCGCCTTTTCCAGCAAAAAAGTAAAAAGGGGCTCTACATCTCTTTCCTCTGTTTCCGTAAAATACGGACAATATACAAAATACAGACTTCCCTCCGGACTGCTCTGGTTCTGCATATTATCCATATCCACATACAGGTATTCCGGCTGCAGCATCAGATTTCTTTCATCCAGCAGGTACTGCTCCAAAGACCACAATGCGATTTCCAGACTGCTGATAAAACGATTCATAAAATTAAGACTGATTTTCTTTTTGGAAAACAGTGTCGGCAGATTTACCTTACCGGTAATATCGTAATACAACCCGCTTTCCCCGTTATGAATATGAAAATCCGCACCCAGAATGCCATCTAACTTCTTTCCCGTTAAAATCTGATACTGATAACGCAGCTTCCCCTGCAGTTCTCCCTGTGGTTTTATCTTCAGATAATTTCTGTTGTAGCTGCTGATATATTCTTTTTCCATGTTTTTCTGCTCCTCTGTATATTTTATTGGTTTTGCTTTTTCCTGATGATGCGGCGGCAGAAGCGCAACAGATAGACCGGATCCCTACAGCCGCTTTCCACCGTCTCCTGTATGTCCCATCCGTCTGCCGGAAACAGCTTCTCATAAGCTTTTACCGGAACCTCCATATGACCGGACAGAGTAACCGCTGCTTTCCTCTGGATACTGCCCGCATATTCCACCTGATAGTCATAAGACAGTCCCACATAAGAGTCCTTGGAAAGCTCCTCGAAATTTTCTTTGCTCAGGGTAGGTACCCGGTCTGCATTCTCAGCATACGCCCTGCTTCCGCGCAGTACCGCTATGTAGGCATTCTGCTTTATGACGCATTTGTCATACTGATAAATACCGGCATAGAAAAGGAATAAAATAACGGTAAATGTAAGCAGCAGAATAAAAGTTGCCTCCAATGTCATATACCCGGGAAGGGCTTTACCGTACCATCTGTCCGTTTTTGCAGAATTTTTACATAACAAACAATATCAACCTCCCCATTAAAAGAAACGGTACGAATGGCAGCTCCGTCTTCCTGTCTGCTTTTCTCAGGATGACTAAAACAACCGCCAAAAGAGATTGCAAAAACAGTCCCCAGCAGAAGACAAATCCGGTAATTTCTGCTCCCTCCATGGCACCTATGATAAGAAGCAGGAGTCCATCTCCCATGCCCACCTTTCTTTCGGTCAGGAAAGAAAGAATCAGCAAAAACAAACCGGGTAGAAAGCAGCCGGCTATTTCTATCAGTTTCCCGCCAAAGGTGCTGCCCGTGCTCTGTCCGAGGCGTAATCCCAGAAGAATAAGTCCGGGGAGTATACCTGCTGCCATTAGATATAAAGGTATTTTCTTAAAGCGGATATCCCAGAATGTGCTGATTGCAAGAATACCTATGCTGCCTATTTTCTGCCAAATTTCCAAATTCATTTCTTCCACGTTCCTTCCCTTATGAATATCTTAATCTCCTGCTTTTAACGCCTTGTACTTTCAATCCTTATACCAACACTTACGGATAGCATCTTCCGCAGGGGCTTAAGCTGCCCTCCACGTCCTTCCTTTTTGCCATGTAAACCGTGCGTTTCAGTCCCCGGCATCCGGCATTTCCGTGATAATGGTTTCCTTCCTGCGTAATATAAAGTACCTGTTCTTTGTCCGGTCTGCATGTTTCACAAGGCTTATAATGCTTCCCCTCGGCATTGGTCATCGCCGGCAATACATCCGCAGTCACGCTGTGGACAGAAAGATTGATGTAGGTACAGGAAGGCTCTTTGTGAAAAACTCTGGCATACTCTGCTACATACACCATTTCCTCCCGTTTGGCTGCCTCCACATCATAGCCCGTCCAGGCTCTCCCGTAATACCGGCTGTAAAACCATTTCGGCCGGAACCCAGCCAAGTCTATAAGTGGCGAAACCCGGTAAGATATAACCAGATCCACAATATCTCCTTGTTGCAATACGGAGGAATCAGCGTAAACAAGCCCTTTCCTTCCATAGCTCAACGGCGATTGTTCCAGATACTCTTTGCCGCAATAGTTTTCTACCTTATACTTTACATAACTGTAGGAAAAAGCAATGTTTTCCGCAAATGCCTCCAGGCCTTCATCATCCTCTTCCTGTACCATCCGCTCATAGGCATAACCGTACACACATAAATCCTGCCCGGTTTCCCGCAGCGCCGCCATCAGGGTCGTTTGCAGACTGTAGATATTTAAGATTGAAAACAGATTGAGAAAGCAGAACAGAAACAACGGAAGAACCATCGCCACCTCCACGGTCATGCTTCCCCGTACAAAAGAAAGTGGGGATATCCCTCTTATGGAATGTATTTTGTTTAAGGAGTAGTTCTTACAAACATAATGGGATATATTTGTGAGAAATTGAGAAGGATGTTTTGTGCTTATTCGATTATAAGTTGATGAGAGAAATTTGTTTTTTCCCATAAAAGGGACATCACCACTTTCTTTTTCCGCTGTTTATAAATAGGCTCAGTACCCATAGGTTCTATCTATGGTATATTTTTTGTCCCGCTCACCGCGATAGACAATTTGTACCCGAAAAGCCTCAAAGCAGCCGTCCATACAGAAATTTTCATTTCCGGGAGTATTCCGGATATTCATTTCCATAACATCTGCCATACGCATGGTCAGTTCTTCTTTCCCGTGGAAACACAGAAGAATTCTTAAGTAATCTTCATAAGAAAGTCCATCCGTTATCTTAGTCTGCCCTGTCTCCGGTCTCACAAAGTTAAGGGCATTTTCCATGGAATAATGCCATTCCTCCGGCTGTTTGATGACAGGAATTCTGCCTCCCTGCAAAAGTATGGTAACATCATACAAGGCTTCCGCCATAGCCCAGATAATTTTCAGCAGTTCTTCCAGTACTTCCTCTGCTTCCGGTATTCCCAGTAAGGATGCCATGGAAAACGCCAGTATCTGTACATATTGTTTTTTGCCTTCATCCTGCATAAGGGCAATCAGATTGGCGCCGCCCCTGATTGCCAGTATCTGACCGGCAACAGCTTTGAGGTTATCAATATCCTTTGCCTTTCCCGCAAGAAGATATTCCGTTTCATATTCCAGCCCGAATTTCTTTTCATATGTTGACCCGGAATTTTCCTCTCCGTAGTGTCCGGTATAAGACATAAGATATTCGTGAAAAAACAGTTCATCCCAGAAATCATCCGCATAGCTCTCCGGCACCGAAAGACCGCCACTTTCAAAATGCACACGGTGCGAGGCATATTGGGAAAGCGTTATTTCCCGGGCAGACAGTTCTTCCCTGTCTGCCACCAGATTCAAAATACCTGCTTCGTAAAAAGTTACCGCACTGTCTTCCTGTTCTTCCTCCTCAAACAATGTACCCATCTTTTTTCCGGTCAGCTCCACAACTTTTTTCTCTGCTTCCTTCTGCTTCTCCAGCAGATTGATATCCATAATTCCCGAGCTCTGCAGGGTAGCCAGCCAGTCACCTGTTTTTTCAAGATACGTGATGCCCACATCCTGTTTAATCGCATCCACCGCCTGTCTGCGCAGGGATATACCTCCCTCCTCGCAGGCGGAAAGTGCGCCGTTTACCGCTATATTGTCTAATTCCATATGTATCAGATTTCCGTAAACTCCCTGCATAAACAGGTCATCGCCCTGCAGATTGTGGTTAATGTAATTCTTTAAGTGTTCTGTCATATTTTCATAGGCAATCACCTGTGTGCCATAGGAAATATCTGAGAAAAAGACATTATATTGCTCCAGCAGCTCCCTGTGATACTCTGCCAGAATGCTGTTCATCCCGATATCCGTCACACACTCTGCCGCAAACCGGCGGGTATTTTCCCCAGCACTCACTATGAGTGTCATACTGAAGGACAACATTACCGTCAAAATCAGTGTCAGAAAAACTGTCAGATATCCGTTCCCCAAACCCTCCCTCACAGAACAAGCCATGCTTCGTCTGCTATTCATCTGTATACCTCCCTTTACAGCTTGTCCGTCTTTGCCGTAATCTTACCGAACAAGGACTGTACAATAGCTGTAATCTGTGATTTGAAAAGGATAACTAATCCCACCAGAACCACGATTATCAAAATAACCTCGACCGTTCCCATACCGTCTTCTTCTCTTAAAAATTCCTGAAATCCTTTTTTCTTTCTCATAAATATCCTCCTGTTTTCATGGTTAAAAAGCTAAAAATGCCGGATACATAATCAGTACCATTGTCATGGCAAGCATTAGCATCATGGGAAAAAGAAGTCTGGTCGACGCCTCCTCCCCCTTTCTTCTGGATGCGGCGCTTCTTTCTTCCGACAGCGCCGTAACCTCCTGGCGCAGTGTGTTAAACAACTGGGTATTTCCCTTCTGCAGACTTTGTGTCAGTAATGCTGTCAGTTTTACATAATGCTTCTGTCCCACTCTTTTGCCAAAATTTTCAAATGCTGCCGCTTCGGATACTCCGCCTTCTATCTCCCTGCTTGCATAGAGCATTTCTTCATATACAGGGTTTTTACCATAACCTTTTTCCGCGATTTTCTTCCAACTGTTTCCGATACTTAAACCCGCTCCCAGATAGAGGGTGAGTTTATTGACAATGGCGGGGTATTCCTCTTCCATAACCGCAATTTTCTTTTCCCGTTCTTTTTTCTGCTGCCACTCTGTTCCAAACCAGTAAAACAGTGCTGCTCCTGTTCCGAGTCCTGCTGCCCATAGATTTCCTCCTTTCCTTTTGGTTTTCCATACCACTTTTTCACCGTTGATTTTCTCCGGCAGGGTAATCACATTTTCTCCCCGGCTGGCTTCTTCCGCCTGTTCCGCCGTTCTTTCCACCACTTCTTCATACTCCGGCAGCTTTTCCTCTACCGTGACCGGAAAATTCACTACCCTTTCAAACGAGTAGTAAGATACTGTCAGGGTAAGTCTTACGGATACGGAAGATTGCCGCAGCAAGGTTCCGCTTTCGGACAGAATCTGCGGATTGTCGCTGCTCCAGGTCAGGGTAAACGGATAAGCTGACATCCTCTCCGGTAAATATAAATCCTCCGATACCCTGTCCCAGGAAGCATTATCCCCCAGTACGATTTCGGGAAGCTCCTTTAGCAGCTTCTCATACAGAACCGACAGCTCTGCTTCTGAGTACCTATTCTCCTGAATACGCAGCTCTGTTTCCGCCAGCTTGCCATCTTCACTTTCTGCAGACAACCATACTGTCTGTTCTCCTTTTCCTGCCTCATTTCTGTAAATATACCTGCCATCCCGCAGCACCTCCTTTTCTCCGTCCTGTATCATAAGCAACAGGGAAATCAGGCATCCCGCCGCCACCATAAGCACGCAGTATTTCTGTTTCTTCATTTTATCCATTCTTTTGTCTTTCTCCCGGATCTCCGTTATGTATTCCCGTCATAAAATATCAAGTAAAATGCGGTTTGCAAGACTGCGGGCTCCCAGATAACAGAACAGACATACCGTCATGACCCCTCTTCCGGTAATGCCCTCATACAAGCCCTTGAAAAAACCCGGATTTCCTATTTCAATATAGCCTGCCAGTAAAAAGGGAATGATGTTCATAATCTTCTGTTCAAACAGTTTGCCGCTGACAGCTACGGCAATTTCCTGTTTCAGTGATATTTCATCCCCTATCAGGGTTGCCGCAGACTCAATAACGGAAGGAAGATTTCCACCGCTCTTTACCGCAAGAGAAAAGATATCCCCAAATTCCCGGATATGCTCCACATCACTGCGTTCTCCAAGCTCCGTCAGAAAACCCGCAAGCGGTCTGTTGTAGGAAAAATCCTTTTCCATTTTCTTAAGTTCGGCTCCTATAAGGTTTCGGCTGTCCATTCCCCGTGCTCCGTACAGGCTACGGATATCTTTGGCACTCTCCCAAAAGGCATTTTCCACAGAAAAACCCGCCCGCAGATTGGCAGACAGATAAATAAGGAAGTCCCCAAACTGTATTTCCAAATCTCTTTTCCGTTGTTTCTGCCTGTTATTCTGCATACCGACATAAATCCGTACAGCTAACGGCAGAAGCAGAACCGTAACAAACGGCGTTCCATAAAAGAAACAGGATAAAAACAACACACAGCCAAGGCTCAAAAGCAGATACTTTATCTTTTCTTTTCCTGTAAAATAATAGATTTTATATAGGACAATGCCTTTTTTTGCAGCGGCAAAGTACTCCCTCTTTTTCTTCTTATAGCATAAGACCTGCTGCCTTAAGTTTTTCCACATGCTGCAGTTGTCCTTTCTTTTGCAGAGTACCAATCCGCGGAGAGGCATCCTCCGTAAACTCATAAAGAGTGTGCATCTTGATTTCTCCGTCCTGTATGCCGTCTATTTCTGTAATTTCCAGCACTCTTCTGCTTTTATCGCGTATCCTGCCAAGATGTATCATGATGTCAATGGCAGAAGCAATCTGCTGTTTTACCGCCGCCAGCGGAATGTCCATTCCCATTAAAATCATATTTTCCAGACGGCTTAACATATCCCTGGCACTGTTTGCATGCCCGGTTGACATGGAGCCGTCATGTCCGGTATTAAATGCCGTAATCATATCCACCGCCTCGCTGCCACGGACTTCCCCGACAATTATCCTGTCCGGACGCATCCGCAGGGAGCTTTTAATCAGGTCCCTTATGGTAATGGCATGACAGCCTTCCACGTTTTCGTTCCGGGTTTCTAAGCGAATTAAGTTTTCAATGCCTTGTATCTGCAGCTCCGCACTGTCTTCAATGGTGATAATTCTTTCATCCTTGGGAATAAAATCGGATAAGATGTTTAAGAAAGTGGTTTTGCCGGAACCGGTTCCGCCACTGACAAAGATGTTGTACCCTGCCTGCACGTACAGGCGCAGTTCTTCGGCTGCTTCCTTTGTGATGCTCCCCCAGCTTATAAGCTGGTCTATGGTCAGGGGACAATCGGGGAATTTACGAATAGTAACGATGGGACCATTTAGTGCAATGGGTGAGAGCACCACATTGACACGGCTTCCGTTCTGCAGTCTGGCATCCACAATGGGGGACACTTCGTTTACCGTACGATTGCAATCCCCCACAATCCGCTGGATAATCTGCAGTAATTTTTCTTCGGAAGAAAACTGTATGGGGACTTCTTCCATCCGTCCCCTTTTTTCCACAAAAATGTGGTCGGGCCCGTTTATCATAATTTCCGTTATGCTGCTGTCCTCTATAAGAGTCTGTAAAATATCCAGCCTGCGCAGGGAACAGAATATTTCCTGCTTGAGTTTCCGCCGGATATCCACCGGGTACAGCCGGATTGCTTCTTCCAGAAGAAACAGATCATCTATCTGGGAAAGAACCTCCTCGTCCGTTGTTTCTTTGGAATAATCCAGCCTATTGAGTAGTTTTTCTTCTAAGTATTTTTTCATGCCGCCTCCAGTTCTTCCGAAATCAGTTTCCGGATGTAATCCGCAAGTTCTCCTCTGGTGTACTGTTCCAGCCGCTCCGGAATGCCCGTAAAGACCGGCAGGAGCTTCTTGGACGTTTTCTCCAGTATCTCCTCGCACCGGTAATCCCTGAGCAGTTCCTCATACTGGGCAATTTTGCCCTGTGCGGCAGGATCCTCTTTCGTAATCGTGTAAATCCTGTCGCAATGCTTCAGCAGTTCAAAAATGCCCTGTATGCTTTCGCTCAAATCCAAAATCACATAGTCATAGCCTCCGTATTCGGCAATCTTTTCCACCAGCTCCACCCATTCCGGGCCTTTCGCATAAATCAGGTTCTGTCCCGCATACACCGGCGGTATATAATGCAGCCGCCCTATCTGCATGGTAACAGACTGCAGTCTCACTGCAAACCGCTCTTCCGACTCCTGCAAAAAGTAAAGAAGTGCCGCCAAATCCCCTTTGATACTTTTGTTTAAGAGCTGGTTCCAGCCGGCGTAATGTTCAAAGCTGATATACAGTACCTTTTTCTTTTCCGAAAGAGCCTGTCCGAGTGTCAGGGCAAAGGAAGTCTGCAGGCATCTGCGGATGGGAGAATACAACCCGATTATCTTTGCCTTATCACATGACCGCAGACTCTTTTCTTCCTCGGGAATCATTCCCGCTATCTCTCCGGTAATCTCCCGGTAGATATTTTCCGCTTTCTGGTATTTATTGATATTGCGGATATTTTCCCCGGCAATGGTGCCGCTTTCGTTTAAGAGCAGGGTCTTTCCCACCGGCAGCCCCGCCACTTCATAGGTATAATCCGACTCTGCCACCACCAGTACCTCAATCGGCTCTTCCTTTCCGAAAGACAACAGCTTTTCCTGCTCCGTATAAGTATGCAGTTCGTAGGGAAATCCCTCCTGTTTTTTCAGGTAATCCGCCATATCCTCCGTATAGTCGGACTCACTGTCATAAAATGCCATAATCTTTTTCTTCATACTAAAACGCCTTTCTGTATACAATCATAATGCCTAAACTCACAAACATAGGAACCGCCAGCCGGATATAATGAGTCCGTTCCCACAGACAGCGGATAAGGAACATTCCTAACGCCAGTCCCATACTGAGCAGGAGGAAGTACATCGTTTCCTCCGGTCTTAAAAACAAGGCACTGACCATATAGAGCTTCACATCCCCTGCTCCCAGTCCACCCACGGTAAAACAAAAGTACAACCCCACAAACAAAAACGGATACCACAGGTAAGCAGATAAATCCGCAAACTGCACACTTTCCTGCAAAATAAAAACTTTTTCACAGACTCCTGCCGTCCGGCAGACAATGGCTGCCAGAAGCCCGGCCATTATCAGTTTATTGGGAATTTTTCCATAACGGCAGTCAAAATAACCGGCTGTTGCCAAAATCAATAACAGAACATAAATATTGCTGCGCCTCCTTTCTGTGAAATTAAATTTTTCAACTCTTAGGAATTAAAAAACAGAAATCAAGATAATAGAACCAATATACTTTAGAAAATACATATAGAATAAAAATAAGATTGTTTCGATATTCCGAAGCTGTTTCGGATGTAAGACGAATTATAGGGAACTTTTTATCATTTGTAAAGGGCTTTTTGAGAGAAAAATCATTTTTGGTACTTTTTCACATAGTGTTGTAAAAATGAATGCCGTAAAGCAGGAAAAGGCCCGGAAATCCAAGGATTGCGGTTGTCAAAACAGTAACCGCGTTGATGCCGATGGTACTCTGCATACCCCAGTTAGCCAGCCCCAGATTGATGAAAAATATCCCGAGTGTGCCTGTGACGGTGCGAAATAATAAATTGATAAGCCACTCCTTCTGTCTTTTCAGGGCACCTATTAAAAGGATGGCTGTGCAGACCGCCACTATCACCATAACGGCATTCTGATTATCCATAAAATTATACCGTGTTCCGTTTTTCTCTAACATAATATGTCCTTCTTACCGCAATTATGCTTTCTGTACGGATATCTTCCAATCCCACTCCTTTTTTGGAAAAAAGAGGAATAAAACGCATGCTTTACGGCTATACTTTAGGCAAAGAAAAACAAGGAGATTTTGCCATGAAGGTTTTATTTCGACAGGACAACTATACAGAGCTGCCGGTGGAAGAGGATTTCAGCCGCACCACCCTTGCCCAGGACATAGAAAAAACCCGCTACGACCTAGAAATCGCATACGCGGGTTTTGACAATGCTACGGAACCTGATATGATTGACTGTTACATTTATCAGGTCAATTCTTTATTAAAACGCTATACTTACCTGACCTCTCTTGCAGAAAAAGAAAGAGCCGAGGTCCCGGAATTATGCCCGAAATCCCCTATTCGTACTCTCATAAGCCATGTTTTCGGTTAAAGAGTCGCGGCCGTAGGTAAGACCGGCATATATTTCCTGAGAATTTTCCATAACAGGAGTACTTTCGTCCTGCGCTGCCACTTCCCTGTAGGCATCCCGGAGCCTGGTAATGACGGCTTCCACATGAAGAACAAACTCTTCTTTTTTGCGGACATCCGCTTTCAGAAGCTCTTTTTTGCAGAACATATACAGGGAAAGCAGGCGGCGTCCGATTTCATAGGAGAGGTCCAGGGACTCCGTCAGCTCCGTCAGACAGTTGTCCGCTTTTCTTATATTGTCCCGGAATGCTTCGGTATTGCCTTCCTGCAGGCTTATTTTGGCATCCTGCGTATAGGCGAGCAGCATTTCATATAAAATCACAATCAGTTCTGTCTTGTTCGCCTGGGTAATCCGCAGGGTAAACTGTTGTTTGCATTCTTTTGTCATATCTGTCCTTCCTTTCCCGATTTACCGCACCTTACTGTAATAACTGCAATACCTGTGAAGGTCTTTCGTTTGCCTGCGCCAGCATGGAAGTGCCCGCCTGCGCCAAAATCTGATAGGTTGTATAGGAAGTCATTTCCTCTGCCATATCCACATCCATGATACGGGAATAAGCGGAAGTCATGTTTTCATTGGTAATATCCAGACTGTTGATGGTGGATTCCAGTCTGTTCTGGTAAGCGCCAATCTGGCTTCTCACGCTGGATACATAGCTGATAGCGCCGCTGATTTTCTCGATAGCTGCCTGTGCGCCTTCCTTCGTGCTGAGATTAAGATTTTCCAGCCCCATCTGCTTGATGCCTACGGAGGGAATCTGGATTTCCAGCACCTGCCCCTCGTTGGAGCCAATCTGCAGTCTCATGGCGCCGATGCCGGTTGCATCAATGTCCACATCACCTAAATCGGTCTTGCCTTCGGCTGCCGCCCTGCTTAAATCCAGTGTCATTTCAAAACCGTTGCCTGCTTTCAGATACACCTGATTGTCCTGAATTTTGTCCACCTTTACATCTGCCGGGAACTTGCCGGCGAAATCTGCCTGGAAGGAGTCCACATTGCCGTCCGCATCCAGCGTAATGGCAACATTTTTCAGTTCGTACTGCCCCTTTGCCACCTTGTCAGAATATGTACTGACCTTCATGGTTTCTTCGGTGGTGTAAGCCTTTAAGTCAAATTCCCCGTTCAGAAGCTTCTGGGTATCAAATTCCACGGTGTCGGAAATACGGTCAATTTCGCTGCAAAGCTGCTCTGCTTCCTGCTGAATCATTGTTCTGTCGTCGTCTGACAGTGTACCGTTTGCTGATTTTACAGCCAGTTCGTTTAATCTCTGCAGCATTTCATGCACTTCCGTCATGGCGCCGTCCGCGGTTTCAATGACGGAGATACCGTCGTTGGCGTTTTCCTTTGCCTTAGAAAGTCCTGTCAGCTGGGCATTCATTCTTTTGGCGGTTGCCAGTCCTGCGGGATTGTCCTTTGCATGATTGATTTTTAAGCCGCTGGACAATCTCTCCAGGGATTTTGTCAGTAAATTCTCACTGTTGGAAAGTGCGTTATTGGAAATCATAGCTGATACGTTGTAATTAATTCTCATAGCTTTCTGTCCTTTCTGTCTGCAGACTCTTTCTCAATGCATAAACCACGGCACCTGCTGCCTTGTACAAATCTGCCGTTTCTCCGACTGCGGAGGCTTCTTTTTTGGGGGAAGCCTCTTTTACCCCGGTAACAATCTCTATTTTACCGGTTTTCAGGCTTTTTTCCTCTGCTTCCTGTGTCAGGAATTCTGCTGCTTTGAACAGAACCCCTTCCGCTTCCGCAGAAGCTGCCGTAAACATACCGGATATTTCACCGTTTTCCATCCGGAAATCACCGGAAAGTGTGCCGAATACCTCACTGTCCGTTCTTACATAAAAATGACCTTTATCCGTTTCGTCGTGTATCATTTTCAAATGCACGGAGGTAAGTTCATCCCCAACCATACAGGGCACTTCGTATTCTTCCTGCGCGGCAAAGGCTCTTTTCAGTCCGAGCTGTCTGACACCGGTCTGCAAAAGCTTTATATCCAGGGAATGGGCTTCTCCGGAAAAAGTAAGCTCCTTCGCCTCTTCTTCGTAGGCGGTAAGCAATTCCTCATAGCTTTCCGTAAAATGGGCTTTATCCGTAAATGCCGTGTCGGTATTGTCAGCCGCAGGGGCTTCCGTCTCTCCGAGAAAAACATCCGACCAGCCTGTCAGTGTATCGGCTGCCTCCGGGCTTTCCCCGCCGTCCGTTCCGGAAGTAAATTTTTCCCTGACTGCCTGAATTTTCTTAAAGGGCGCCATTCCGTCCCGGTTTATTTCCTGCAGCGCCGTGATATTCTGAATGGTAACCGGCTCTTTTAGTTGCTCCAGTATTTCGGGAATCCCGGTTTCTTTACTGCCCCATTCCCTTATTTTCTGCAAAATTTCCTGATTGTAAGCACTGTCTATCTGGCTGTCAATGGAAACACCCTTCTGAATGGCTTCGACAAGACCGCCGAATTCACTGTTTATCTTTACATTGATACCTTTTACATGTCCTGTACGCACGGCGCTCAGCAGGTTCTTAAAAGAAACCTCCGCTCCGGTATCCACCAGCTTTCCGATTGCGGCGCCATCGGATTTTTCCACCTGCCTGAGCAGACGGTAAATCCCGATGAAGGACTCTTTTTCCTCCGGGGTAATCTCGTTATTCTGCTCCAGACGGTACAGAAACCGGCTGTATTTCTCGCTGTCCTCGGCGTAAGTATCCTGACCTGACAGGTATTCTTCCAGATCCTCCATGGAGGTCTGAAGCGGATTGACGCCGTCCCTTATCATTTTAAGTACCGACATAGGCGTCATTTTTTCCACCACTCTTGCCACCACACCGGATGCACCTTTTATTTTCTGTATGTTTTCCTCGGTTACATCCATGTTGTTATAGCTTAAGCTACGGACCGCCTTCCGGTTTTCATTGGTAAGCTCCAGTCCCAGCTCCGAAAGAAGGGTATCCACACTCTGGAATGCTTTCCGGATGTTGTCCCCAAGATCCGTCCGCACCTCGGTAAACATGGCTTCGTAGGCTCTCCCGGCACTCCGGTATGCCTCTCTTATTTCCATGCCGGCTTCGTACAAGCTGTCTATTGTCAGGGTTTCCCGGCCGCTTATAAATCTGCCGATGGAGGCTGCGGGCATATAAGGGATTTCTCTGGTTTTCTGCAGTGTTTCCATGCACAAATCAGCCGCATCCCTCACAGTCTGTGCCTGCCCCGTCTGGCTGTTTTCCAGCATTTTCAGGGCGGAAATCGTTTCTTCTATGGGAGCGGTATCAATGGAAAATCCGCTTTTTAACAGCTTCACATTGGCTTCCACCGTCATGAGGAGTCTCACTTCCTCCAACTGCCTTTTCGCGGTAATCTCCGCCGGTGTCTGCACCGCCGTGCCCGGGATTTCTTCATACCGTCTGTCGTAATCCTCTATGGTATTCACCGCTCTGCGGTAAATGCTCTCCTGTACGGTGAGGTCTGCCTCTCCGGCGGGTTTTCCCTCCGCCATGGCTGCCGTCACGGAGTTCAAAATTTCTTCTGCTTCCATGGGAAGTGATAACTGTGTCAGTTTATGTAACCGGATAAATGTATCGGTATTTAAGGGAATGTCTGCTTCCACCAAAAATCCGGCTTCCCGAAGAGTTTCTTCGTTGATGGGAAAACCTGCGGCTTCCACAATCTGTCCCATTTGCTCCTGCAGTGCGGTCAGATCCGCATCGGCTGCCTTCTGCCCCAGATATCCCGGCATATCTTCCTTAAAAAAAACAGCCGACTGTCCGGCATAGGAGCCGGCTCCGGAATGCTGCGCCAGATACAGATTGTCTATGGTGGGCGCCAGTTCATTGGTAATCATAAACCGCAGACTTCCATCCGACATCTCTGTCAGTTCCTGTCCCCGCTGCCATGCTTCGCCGGCATCCGTCAGGTTCTCCTCTGTCAGGGGAATGTCCTCCGCTGCCATGCACTCCGCCATATGACCGGCATCCTCTTCACTTAACTGTCTGGCATATCCCTGACTGCCCGTTATCTTTAACAGGGTATCGCTGTCAATGCTGTCGGTATAACCCGCTACATGCACATCCGCTTTCAAAAGCTCTGCTTTTATGGTATCTAAAATGGTTACCATATCCTCTGCATTGATATCTTTTGGGTCATAACCGTCTTCCTGCATTTTTGCAAAATCTTCGTCAGATAAAGAATTGGACATTACTGCCATAAAATTATGCATCTGGCTTACATTTTCCGCACCCGCGTTCTGCTTTAAGTCCTCTGCATTCCATCCATGGAGTCCCCGGCTTTTGGAAAAATCGTAGGCATTACGATTCATAACATTGTCAGAAATGTCCCTCGTCTGTGCGCATGCTGTCATAATATTGCCTGCCGCACGGTTTCCCGCTCCGTAATTGCCTGCAATATATTTGCTCTCCGCATGTGCCCGGTATGTATTTGTCTGTTCCGCACTCATCTGTACGGAATTGTCAAACGTAATCTTCATGCCTTTGTTCCTCTTTTAATTACCTGCATCCTGCAAATTATTTTTCCGTTGGGTATGCTCCCAAAAAGGAAAAAGGCGAGCACATCCGTGTGCTCACCTTTTATTTCGTCACTTTTTTTTCTTTTCTTAACCTCTAAAATACAAATACCGCAGCTGTATAAGGCGCTAAATCAATGGAGATAGAGTATTTTCTTCCACATAAAGGCTTGGCTTTCGCCTCTACAACCTCGGGAATCTTGTGACCGTTTCCGCCGAAGCGTTCTTCGTCGCTGTTCAGCACCAGCTTGTATTTCTTCTTTGCCGGTACGGAAATCTGGTAATTTTCCCATGTCATGGGAGTCATATTTAAGACAAAGAGCAGATTGTTCCTGCCATCCTTAGTCCTGCGGACGAAGGTATAGGTGCTGCGGTCTTTGTCGTCCGCATTCATCCACTCAAAGCCTTTCCAGCTGTTATCGATGGTATACAGGCAGGGATATTTACGGTACATCTTAAGCAGCTCTCCCATAAATTCCTTCATGCCTCTGTTTAACGGCTCCTGCAAAAGGAACCAGTCAAGCTCTCTTGCTTCACTCCATTCCCTTTCCTGTCCGAAATCCTGACCCATAAATAAAAGCTTCTTGCCGGAATGACCGAACATATAGGTGTAGCCGACTCTTAGGTTGGCATATTTATCCACATGGTAACCCGGCATTTTATTGACCATGGAGCACTTTAAATGTACCACTTCGTCATGGGAAAGGGGCAGTATGTAATTTTCGCTTTCATTATATGTCATGGCAAAGGTCATGGCATAGTGATTGTCCTTACGGAAATAGGGGTCTAACTTCATGTATTCGCAGAAATCATGCATCCATCCCATGTTCCACTTGAAGGTAAATCCAAGACCACCGTCTTCTATATCGCCGGTTACCTTCGGCCATGCGGTAGACTCCTCCGCAATGGTCAGAAATCCGGGGTAAGTACCTCTTACAACGGAATTCAGATGCTTGAAGAACTCAATGGCTTCCAGGTTTTTGTTGCCACCGAACTTATTGGGACACCATTCGCCGTCCTTTTTACCGTAATCCAAATACAGCATGGATGCCACGGCATCAACTCTCACACCGTCGATATGGAACTCACGCAGCCAGAACAGCACGTTGGCAATCAGGAAGTTCTTTACCTCCGCCTTGCCGTAATTGAAAATTTTGGTACCCCACTCCGGATGCTCGCCTTTACGGGGATCGGGATCCTCAAAAATGCAGGTGCCGTCAAAGCAGCCCAGACCGAATGCATCGGTTGCAAAGTGGGCGGGTACCCAGTCTAAAATAACACCAACACCGATTTTGTGCAGACGGTTTACCAGATACATAAAGTCTTTCGGTGTGCCGTAGCGGGATGTGGGGGCATAATAACCGGTTACCTGATAACCCCAGGAACCGTCAAAGGGATGCTCTGCAATACCCATAAGCTCCACATGTGTGTATCTCATTTCCTTTAAATACTCAACCAGTCTGTCCGCAAACTCACGATAGTTGTAAAATCCATCTTCCGTGCCGTCCGGATGCTTCATCCAGGAACCGATATGGCATTCGTAAATAGCGATAGGCTGTTCAAAAACATTTAGCTTATCCCTGTTTTCTTCCCATTTTTCATCTTCCCACGCAAAGCCCTTCAGGCTGGTAATCTTAGAAGCATTGCCGGGACGCATTTCCGCATAGTTGGCAAACGGATCTGCCTTGTAAAGCTTTTCTCCTTTTTCTGTGGTAATCAGGAACTTATACAGGGTATTTTCCTGTACGCCCGGTACAAACAGGCTGTGAATACCGCCGGGACCTTCTTTTTTCATCGGATGGCTTTCTTCGTTCCAGCCGTTGAACTCGCCGATTACATGTACGGCTGCCGCATGAGGTGCCCACACTGCAAAGAACACACCCTTTACGCCTTTTTCTTCGGAAAAATGAGCTCCTAATTTCTTATAAATGTCATAGTGCGTTCCCTGTGAAAACAGATACTGGTCCATTTCGGAAATGGAAACCTGTTCCCATTCATCGCTCTTCTTTACCTGCTTTGCTGTTTCAGCCATTTTTGCCTTCTCAGGCTGCTCTGTCTTTTTTACCGTCTTTGCCATAAAACCCTCCCAATCAAACAATAGCTTTTGTATTTTTAACGAAAATCGTTTTCTCTCAGTATAATCCTGTCTTCCTCGTCATATCTCTTGGCAACGATGATGTCGAAGAAATGCCCCAATGTCTTTCTGTTTGCGTGCTGAATGGCATCGTCAATAATGTCCTTCACCTCTTCAATGGTAACGATATGGTCAATGGTCTGTCTCTCTGCAATGCAGGTATGCAGCGCCAGTACGCCCATTTCGTCCATGCCGTATTCCTGCTCTTCTGCGTACTTGCGGCCATAGGAAACCAGGGAATCGTTGTCCAGAGCTTCTACATGAATTTCAATGTTGAACAATTCCTTTAATTCGGGATGCTTTTTCAGCAGTTTATGCGCGCCGCCCCTGGTGTCCTCCAGAATGACAATCATGCCCTTGTGTTCCTGGTTCATTACCTTCTGCATATCCTTGACACTGTCGTCGGACAGCTTGTTTGCTTTCTGGATAATCAACGCACCGTTTACAATTCTGTCAAAGACAGGCGCAATGCCTTTCTTATTCAGGGACTCTGAAGAAATCTTGGCAATCTTTCCGGAAAAATTGCTATCGGTCTGCTGTACCTCTTTCATCAGCTTCTTGGCAAGGGTAAGAGTGTCCATACCTTCTTCACCGGTCAGAATAATGTTGCCGGTGTATGCAGCCAGACTGATTTTATCAATGGCATTCAAAATCTGTTCTCTTGTATGTTTGTTCTGTAAATAAGAACCGAATAATTCTTTTTCTTCTGCGGTAAGCCTGCGGCCCTGTTCCTTGCCTGCTTTTCTGACGGGCTTGCCTTTTTTTTGTCCGGGTGCTTTCTTATCCTTGACAACAGCATCGGTTTCTGCATCTTTAACGTCATCTTCAACTGCTTCAGCAGCTGCATCTGTGGCGTCCGGCTCTTCCCCGGCCTCGGTGTCTGCATCTGTGGCGTCCGGCTCTTCCTCAACCTCGGTGTCTGCGTCTGCGGCATCCGGCTCTTCCGTGCCTGCTTTTTCTGCAGCTGTATCGTCAACGGCTTCCTCAGCTGCTTCACCTTCGGCTTCTGCATCTGCGGTGTCCGGCTCTTCCTCGACCTCGGTGTCTGCGTCTGCGGCATTCGGTTCTTCCTCGACCTCGATGTCTGCGTCTGCGGCGTCCGGCTCTTCCTCCGCCTCGGTGTCTGCGTCTATGGCTTCCGACTCTTCCGTATATTCCTCTGTGTTTTCTACCGGTTCCTCATAATCATCATAGGACTCATCCAGAAACTCATCCTGCTCTGCGGGCTCTTCATAGTTTTCGCCGTCTTCCTGAGCGGGCTCATAATATTCTTCTAATTCTTCCACCTCGTCAGTCGGAATGGTTTTGCCCTTTTCCAGCTTTTCCAGAAGACCGTCACGGGTAGCGGCTTCAAATTCCGTAAACATGGCGCCGGTCTGCTGCAGAATATGCTGCTGCACTTCTTCCATGCGTTTCTGTTCATTTTCTTTCTTAACGCGTTCCCACTCTGCCAGAACATCCTCTAAGGAAATCTGACCGGTAATCTGTTTTTCCACCTGCTCGGCTTCCGGAACTACCATGCTAATCTGACCGTCATATTCCATACCCAGCATTTTTTCCATGCCTTCCGGCAGGGGCTTGTGCGGGTCAATGGTAGCAGCAATGCGGGGCTTCATGACAGGCTGCGCATTTATATGCTCTTCTATTTCTCTTGCAGGCAGGACAACCGTTTCCTGTTCTTCTTCCTGCGGTTCTTCTGCTTCCTGCTTTTCTTCTGCTTTCGGTGCGGCAGCTTCGGGAACGGTACTCTGTCCGCTCTGGACCGGTGCTTCCATGGGCTGCTCCAAGGTTTCTTCCGTAATTTCAGCAGAGCTTTCCTCTGCTGACACAGGTGTCATCTCAGAAGTTTCTCCGAAGAAAACTTCTCCCTGTTCTTCAGACTGGTTCAAAGCTTCCTTCACGGCATCAGTTTCAATGACCTTGGTTTCCGCCATTGTAAAATCTTCCAGTGCATCTGCCAGAGAGTCCAGCCGCTTAGTCTCCTGTAAATCGGTATCACCTTCTGCTTCCGGTTCCTTGTCCGTTTTCTGGTCCCAGAGCTCCTTCATATTGGCAGCCAGTTCCTTCTGCATATTGATGGTGTCGTACTGACCCACATTCATAACCTTGACCTGAATGTCATCCGGATCGGACGTCAGAATTTCTTTGGTAGGAGATTCATCCACTTCTTCCTCCGGCTTTTCTTCTTCCGTAGCCTCAGGATAACCCTCGCCTGCTTCCTCTGCCGCTTTCTGACGGACAATTTCGCCCTTCATTTCGGCATATTTTTCCTCCTGGGAAGGCGTCAGCGGTTCATGGAGCATCTTAAGCTCCATAGCCTTCATAACGTAACGACCCTCACCAAACCATAAAATCAGTTCATCGCATTCTTCCACACATTTGGTGGCAAGTCCAATCCTATGATATAAATAAGCCAGTTCATATGCCCATTTTTCGATGTATTCCTTGGATTTTAATTCCTTTAATACTTCAATTCTTTCCTCAATGCTGACATCCTGTGCTTCGTATAATTTATACTGCAGGATATATCTGCCGGTGTCCTTGGGTGCAATCTGCACAAATTCTTTGTAGTACTCTACCGCCTGCACGACATCGCCCATTTTGATAAACAGCTCACAGAGGGAATATACAATGGAACGTCCTCCCGGATATCTGTCGTATGCTAAAAGGAGCAAATCCCTGGCATCTTCTAATCTTCTGTTTATTTTATATAAATCGCTGATGGTGCAAAGCATCATAACGCTTTTTACTTTGGTCCAGTCAATGGTATCTGCAATGGAAGCAGCCTCCACATACTCACCTTTTGCGATTAAATCCTTTATCTCTTGTAATCTGACTTTATATTCGTATTTATCCACGGCTGATGCCCTTCCTCGATTAAATCTCCAAATTTCATGAAAAGTGTAAACTTCCCCACTTTTTATACTTTTTCAGTTTATCATAAATGACCATACAATGTCAAAAAAATATCGAGGAAAGTACACAAAAAATGCAAGATGTTGTACGTTTCCCCGATATCAGATTACAAGATGTCGTTTCTATATATTTTTAGATTATTTTACTTTGGTGAATACAAGAGGGTATTCCATGCCGGGAAGTACATTTTCACCGTCTGCCTCAGCCCCCTCGGGTAACTCAAAAGTCAGGGTATCTCCGGAAATGGTATACAAATCATAAGAAGTCTTGTCAACGGTGTCTCCGTCAGAGATGAAGATTTTGCCGTTCTTAGCTTCCCATACACCTTCCTGGTGCATATCTGCGGTGACATCCTCCGGCTGTACGGATTCTTCCATCATGCTCTTGATGTATTCCTTTACATTGGGAGAATATACAGCATCGATATCCTCTTTGCTGTAATCGGGATTGCTGTCATAAATGTAATTTGCAGCATAGTCAGAGAAATCTTCCAGCCAGTTAGCGTAGTTAGCTGCGAACTCGTCATTGTCAACACTCATTTCCATGGTGCCGTCTTCCTTGAATTCAAAGAAAATGGTTACTTCGAGAGAGCTCTTGAAATCTGCGAATTCATCGCCCATCTGCTCTAAAACTGCGTCATGCATATCATACTTCATACCCCATTTTCCGATGAGAGCCTTAGAATCATCTCCGCATCCTACAAGGGCAAATGTCAAGACAAGAATCATTAATACTGCTGCAATTCTGGTTAATTTTTTCATAGTTTTCCTTTCATTCGACCGCATCCGGCCGTTTCTTTTCATTTATTTGGCATCCTGTTAATCTACTACTTTAATAAGCTGCAGAGGATAACTTAAACCGGGAAGGATTTCTGCTTCACTTAAGCTTCCGTCACCACCCAATACCAGGGTATCCCCTTCAATATAGAAGTTTTCGTAATAATCCTCTGTATCCGTATCATCAATCAGATACAGTCTGTCGCCTTCTACATAGTACTTCATTTCTGTTTCCGTTTCATCTAAGAGTTCGGAAACATCCAGTTCTTCATCCAGCATTTCGGAGAAGTACTCTTTGAGTGTCATGCCGTAGGTAGACTTAAATGCTTTTTCAAACTCTTTTTTTGTCATGCTTCCGTCGGAAATGTATTCCTCCAGTGCCATGTCAATCAGATAGTCTAAAAGGTCATCCTTCCAGGAGTCAAAGCTCTTTACAAAGCTGTCTTCATCCAGGGACAATCTGCAGATACCGTCCTCTGTAAACTCAAAGATGAAGGTTACATAGAACTCGCTGTCAAAATTATCCATGTCTTCGCCGACGGTTTCTGCAATTATGTCATTCATGTCATATTCCAGCTTCCATTTTCCTACCAGAGAGGTATCTACCGGAATGCCGGCAAGAATGTCATCAAAACGGGAATCATAACCGTAGTCTTCTTTTGCGTTGTTAATAATACTTCTTGCTTCAGTGTAATTGCCTGCCGCTACTTCTGCCTTGGCATTCTCGATTGCCTTTTCCAGCAGAGCATCCTTCATATCGGCTTTTACCTGATCCATTTTATCATACAGTTCATTGTATCCGGTGTCATAGTAAGCATCCTCTAAAAAGCTTACCGCCGCATCATAATCACCGTCTGCTATGTAGCCGTCCGCTTCTGCTTCCGCAGCGCTAATGCATTCTGTCTTGCAGTTTGCAATCGCATCCTGTGCCTTGTCATAATACAGGGTATCATCGGAAACTACTTCTTCATAGTAGCCGATTGCATCGTAATAATCTTTCCAGGTACCGGTCGCAGCCAGTTTTTCTGCCTTGGCAAAATTTTCACGGGAGTCATGGATTTTGCTTACCATATGCATGATGTCTTCTATCTCACCGTCTGTGAAAACAACATCACGAAGGTCTTCCATGGTCCGGATAGCATCTTCGTAGGTAATTTCTTCCGCCAGATAATTGTCTTCCAGTGTCTGCACATAAGTAAGCAGCTCACTCTTGATCTGGTCTTTGTCCTTCTCACTGTTCACCTTTTCGTACAATTCTGTAACGGTTTCCATATTGCCGGCTTCAATGGCTTTGCTGATCTTCTTTGCAGGAGAAGCAAAGATAAAGTAGTAAGCGGCTGCTGCGCCTCCGGCTAACAGTAACACAATCAGGATAATGGCAATTACCACGCCTGCTTTTCCTTTTTTCTTCTTTTCCGGCTTATCTGCGGGAATCGGAGAATAAGCAGGGGGAACCGGTGCGCCGGGCTGCGGATAAGGCTGACCGCCCATGGGCTGTGCCGGTGCAGGCTGTACGGGTGCCTGGTTCATCATCGGCTGTGCCGGTGCGGGCTGTACGGGTGTTGCCGGTGCTGCCATTGCCGGAACGGCTTCCGGTGCAGGTGCTGCTGTGTTTGCCTCTGCCACGGGCGCCTCCGGTGCTGCTTCTGCAGGTGCTTCTGCCGCGGGTGCTTCCGGCGCTGCTTCTGCGGGTGCTTCTGCCACGGGCGTTTCCGGCGCTGCTTCCGCGGGTGCTTCTGCCACGGGCGTTTCCAGCGCTGCTTCCGCAGGTGTCTCCGCTGCAGGTGCTGTTTCCGCTGCGGGCGCTTCCATAACGGGTGCTGCCGCTTCTGCCGCAGCAGGTGCTTCAACCGTTGCAGATGCAGGCGCTGCGGGCTCAGGATCTGTAACGGGAACCGGAGCTGCCGGCATCACAACCGGCGTACCGCAAAAAGGACAGAACCTGGAAGTATTGTTGATTTCTTTACCACATTTTCTACAAAACATATCTCCTCCGCCTTTCATTTTTTCAAAATAGAAAAGTAATTAAAAGTTTCTATAACAATATATCTGCCAGAGCAGCAAATTGTTCCAAAGTAAGGGCTTCTCCGCGGATTGTGGGAGAAAGCTGCATGCTTTCAAGCGCCTCCGTCACCTGTTCCCTCGTGAGAGAAAGGTTCTGCGCATTGGAAAGACTGTTTGCCAGCGTTTTTCTCCGCTGGTTGAAGGAAGCCCGGATAAGAGCAAACATGCCTTTCTCATCCTTCACTTCCACCGGCTTTTTTTCATGGCAGGTAAGACGGATAACCGCACTTGCCACATTGGGCCTCGGGATAAAACAATTGGGCGGCACGATTGCCACAATTTCCGGCTTGGCATAATACTGCACCGCTAAAGACAGGGCGCCGTAATCCTTTGTGCCGGGACCTACCTGCATGCGGTCCGCCACTTCCTTCTGCACCATAACCGTGATGCTTTTCACCGGTACATGATTTTCAAAGAGTCCCATAATAATGGGAGTCGTTATGTAATAGGGAAGGTTTGCCACGATTTTGACCGGCCTGCCTCCGTTTTTTTCCTCTACAATACGGTTTAAATCCACCTTCAGGATATCCTCATTGATAATGGACACATTTTTGTAGTCCGCAAGAGTCTCCGTCAGAATGGAAATGAGGTTTTTATCAATCTCCACGGCTACCACTTCTCCGGCACGCTCTGCCAGATACTGTGTCATGGTGCCGATGCCGGGACCAATTTCCACCACGCAGTCATCCTTGCCGATTTCCGCCGCATCCATGATTTTCTCCAGCACATGGGAGTCAATCAGAAAGTTCTGACCGTATTTTTTCTGAAATGTAAAATTATATTTCTGCAAGACCGCAATGGTATTCTGCGGGATTCCTAATGTCGCCAATCTTTACTCCTTCATCCAGTCTCTTACCTGAATAAGACTGTCAAATTTTCTGCCGCCGATAAGTTTATCGGTTTCCTCTGTAGGTGCAATCATATCCGGCACCATAACCGGGTACATACCTGCCCGGTATGCGGATTTAAGTCCGTTGGGAGAGTCCTCAATGGCAATGGCATTTTCCGGCTCCACCGAAAGGGATGCGCAGGCAATCCGGTAAATATCCGGCTCGGGTTTACTGTGCTCCACCATGTCTCCGCTGATAATGCTCTCAAAATAGGCGGAAATTCCGGCTCTGCTTAAATGGCTCTCAATGCTTTCCCTCCGGCTTGAGGACGCCAGCCCGATTTTATAACCGGCTTCTTTTAAATAGGATAAAAGCTCCCGGACTCCCTCTTTCATGGGAAGACCGTCCCTTTCTATCATCTGTGACATATTGCGGCTGCAAAGTCCGTGAAGCTCTTCGTAGGAAAAACTGCTGCCGTACACACTGCAAAGGTATTCTTTCGTGTCCGTGCCGTTGAGACCGATACAATGGTTGACCGCATCGTAAAGCTTCTTCTCATCCTCCGGTCCGTTTACCAGTCCGGCTTCCTCTGCCGCGGCTGCCCAGGCATCCTTGCAAAGCCTCTCAGTATCGAAAAGAACGCCGTCCATGTCAAAAATAACTGCTTTTATCATATTTTTGTCTATCTGCATTTGTCTTTCCTCTCATCTTTTAATAGGAAGCAGTCGCTTTGGCCCAGTGAAATCATTATAGCATGAGCTTCCCCGCAATAACAATACCCCATTTTGCACATATCTGCATTCCATCGTGCATCAGAATAAAAATATTGCATAAATTTTACAGATAACGTGCCATTCTCCTCTATTTTTTCTTCCGGCGGATATGTTATAATAATTTTAATCTTACAAAAAAGTAAGCAACCATTAATCCCTAACTGAAAGGAGAAATCATATGAATACAGATATGATTGTAAAAGTAGTGCCTGTCGCACTCATTGTACTTGTTGTTTTAATCATCCTGATATCCGGATATGTAAAAGCATCTCCCGATACCGCCTACATCATCTCCGGTCTGAGAAAACGTCCCAAAATCCTTATCGGACGCGCCGGTGTGAAAATACCTTTCTTTGAGAAAAAGGATGAACTGAATTTACAGTTAATACCCATTGATGTAAAAACTTCATCTGCCGTACCTACCGCAGATTACATTAATATCCGTGTGGACGCAGCCGTAAACGTAAAAATCAGTGTGAACCCCGACCAGCTTGCTTTAGCCGCACAGAACTTCTTAAATAAGAAAACCGATTACATCGGCCAGGTGGCAAGAGAAGTTCTCGAAGGTAACATGCGTGAGATCGTAGGTAAGATGAACCTCGAAGAAATGGTCAGCGACCGTCAGAAATTCGCCATGCTGGTAAAGGAAAACGCAGAGCCCGACTTAGCTGCCATGGGTCTTGACATTGTCAGCTTCAACGTATAGAACTTCGTGGACGGCAACGGTGTTATCGAAAACTTAGGTGTGGACAACATCGTTAAAATCCAGAAGAACGCCGCTATTTCCCGTGCCGAAAGTGAAAAGGAAATCGCAAAGGCGCAGGCAAATGCGCAGAGAGAAGCCAACGAAGCGCAGATTGCCGCACAGACGGACATTGCACAGAAAAACAACGAGCTTGCCATTACCCAGGCTGAACTGAAGAGAGTATCCGATGCCAAGAAGGCAGAAGCGGATGCCGCTTACCAGATTCAGCAGGAGGAACAGAGAAAGACCATCGAAATTACCACCGCTAACGCAAACATTGCAAAGCAGGAAAAGGAAATTCTCTTAAAGCAGAAGGAAGCCGAAGTTATGGAGCAGGCACTGGATGCACAGGTTAAAAAGAAAGCGGAGGCGGAAAAGTTTGCAAAACAGCAGCAGGCAGACGCCCAGCTCTATCAGCGTCAGCGTGATGCAGAAGCTAAGAAATACGAATTAGAGCAGCAGGCTCAGGCGCTTAAAATCCAGGCAGAAGCCGAAAAATACGCAAAGGAACAGGAAGCGGAAGGTATCCGTATCAAGGGTCTTGCGGAAGCAGAAGCCATTCAGGCAAAAGCTGTTGCAGAAGCAGAAGGTATCGAAAAGAAAGCCGAAGCTATGGCCAAGATGGGGGAAGCCGCTGTCCTCGAAATGTACTTCAAGGCTCTGCCCGACGTAGTCCGCAACGCTGCCGAACCTCTTGCCAAGGTTGACAAGATTACCATGTATGGTGACGGCAACTCCGCAAAACTCATGAAGGACGTTATGAACACCTTAAATCAGGTAACCGACGGCTTAAAAGAGTCCACCGGCGTAGACCTGAACGCAGTGCTTTCCGGCTTCTTAAAGAATAACGACGTAGCCGATGCACCCGCTCCCGCCAAAGCAGCAACTACCGACGCAAGCGGAGAACCGGACTTCATGTAAACGAAACCAGGCGGAACATGTGCATAAAAAAGGTACACGAAAGGAAACTGTTTCTTCATGAACCAGAAAGTTTTTAGCAGACAAAATGTAAATTTATTCACGGCATTGCTGGTATTCCTTGTGATTACCGGCATTGCCGGTCTGTTTCTGGCAAGTCTGTACTCTTATAACAGCGGCCTTGAGCAGATAGCAGACAAGATAGAAGCCACCCTGTCCGGTGATGAAATCAGCGACCCGGAAGGTTACGGGCTGTTGGTAAATTCCATTGTTTACGGAATGGGAGCCTTAGGCTTGTGGCTCGCCCGAATTATCCTCTGGGCTGCCGTACTTTATCATGTGTTTCTCGCCGTTTTTGCAGGAGTCTTACGACTTATCTTTGCACAGACCCCCGGACGGCTGTTAGCTTACCGCATCGTGACCGGCTTCTACTGCTTCTTTATTCTTGCGGAAATACTGCTGTTGTTCGGCGCCATAAATGCGGTGACTCTCGTTTTGATGCTTGTCCTCCTGCTTGAGACGTTGTCTCTGGACTCTGCAAGCTTTTTGAGAAAAGCTTGAGCAAAAACTTTATCATGTTCAATCGCCTGAAAAATTACGCCAAAAAAATACAGTTATTTCTTTATATGTAAATCCAAAAGGGTAAAAAAATAGCCGGATGATTCCGACCGAAATAGAGGAAAGTTTGTGATTTCCAAACCCTGAGCTGCTATGAAATATGAAGAGCAACTGCAGACCTTTGTGAAATCAGCATAATCAGATGTGCGTCATCACGTAAAACATAACACATATGGCACAATTATTTGAGGGCAGTCGTATTCGGGATATATCTTGTCAGAATCGCAAGAACACATCCTGCCGCTGCTATGGTAGCACAATACCCTGCTGTGTAAAGAATCATCGATTCGGCTGTAATAACTCCGAAGCAGATTGCTGATAATGCCATCATGATTCCCATTACACAAGCATTTATAACTATAACCTGATTGAGATACATATACAGTATCACAAGCAGTACAGACATGGTCCAGTCAGCACAAAGAGCTATTGCAAGCTCGCAGATAAATACTGACGAATCAATTACTATTGTATCGTTGATATTGATGAAAATTCCTACTGCTCCGCTGCAGATAAAGGTTACGATAACGCTTGCTATGAACGAAACCATTGCCTTGAGGAGCAATATCCTGTTGAGCGGATGAACTGTCAGAAGCTTTTCAAACATACCGTTGTTTTTTTCCTGCATAACGGAATTTTGAACCGTCTGCAATGAGACAAGAAGTCCCGGAAGAGAAAAGCTCAGAAACATCAGTATTGTAATATCAATTTTTTTGTAGATAAAATAGCCGATCACAACTGCAAGCAAGACAAGCACAAGCAGGTATCGTTTGATATCATTTTTTAAGAAAGTAAGCTCTTTATATAGCATAGCCGTCTCCTTTCAGAATCAGTCGCCAATAATCTCAAGGACAGCATCCTCAAGATTATCAACAAGACTGTTTACAGATATGATCTCAATATTGTCAAGAACGAGCTTCCTCAGAATATCCTGCTTGATTTTTTCATCAGCTATGATATTTACAGAACGCTCAGTCGTTTCAATCGAGTATTCGGATTTTCCATAAGCTTCAACGATTTTTCTGCATTGAGCTGTCTTGGGAACAGATATGCTCCACTTATGGTTTTTCTTGGCAGATTCACATAGAATGCTTTCGATTGTAGCCTCTTTGATAATTTTTCCGTGCCTTAAAACGTATATTCTGTCACAAAGCTCCTCAATATCCTTGATATTGTGCGAAGTAATAAGGATACCGTTCTGCTCTGAAGAAAGATAACGTATATAATCGAGAATATATTTCTTTGTTTCTATATCAAGTGCATTTGTCGGCTCATCCAGAAGAAGAAGTCTGAATGAACCGAGTGTAGATGCTGCAATTGAAGCTCTCTGACGCATACCTGATGAAAGCACACTCGTCTTCTTGTCGAGCATATCCGAGCATTTCAGCAGCTTTACAGCTATCTGAACGCTCTTTTCATCAGCTTTGTAGAATTTTCTCATAATGCTCATGTTATCTCTTACAGTCATATCGCTGTAGAGATTATGTGCAGCATTAAGGAACGATATCTCACGTCTCTGCTGAGCCGTGAGCTTTTTTATATCTTTTCCGTTAACCGTTATGCTTCCGGACTGATAAGGGATAACGCCTGATACAGCTCGCATGAGGGTGCTTTTTCCTGCTCCGTTCATGCCGATCAGACCAACTATTTCTCCGGGATTCACATTCAAGCTTACGTTATGAAGTATCTGCTCATCTTTCTTGTATGAAAGGTCAAGATTCTTTATTTTTAACATAACTTATTTCCTCTAATCATTTACAGAAAATATCCCGCAGCAACGACGGCTACAAGCACAACTAGAGTTACAAGACCAAGTCCGACGATTTTCTTGACCTCGCCCTCTTTGTCCTTTTTGGAAAACAGGGCTATAAGAAACAGAAGAGCTCCAACGGCTACAAGTATAATATCCTTAGTATTCACAAATTACACTCCTTGTCAATAATTAATTTTTACAGTTGTCTTATGCTGTCCCTTACCGGAACCGTTTCAAACTGCCACAGCAGTTCATCAGTTTTTTGTTCTTTATAATAAGCTTTCTTTTTGATATTGCAGAAAAATCATCTGAATGTGAAACAAATATACAGATTTTGTCCTTGAAGAGCGTATCGGCTGCTTTCAGGATTATCTCCTTTGATTCAGCGTCAAGATTGGTGATTCCCTCGTCAATCACTATGACATCGGGATTCTTTACAAGCATTCTTGCAAGTGCAATTTTCTGTTTCTGACCGCTTGAAAGGTTTTTTCCGTTTTCTATAACGATTCCCCTTTTCCAGTCGATTCCGCTGAAAACCTCATTATCACAGATACTGCTCCATAAAACAAGCTCCTCAGATGATGATGCAATATTTTCTATCAAACTACCTGAAAATATATATGAATTCTGTGAAACAACACCTATGCGTTTTCTCACAGATGTAAGATTTATCTCTTTAAGCGGAATATTGTTTATATATATTTCTCCGCCTGTAGGATTGTTTTGTTGTTCCTCCTTATGTATTTTTGTCAACGTCCCTGTCGACAATATCAGTTTACCACGCCATGACGTTCAAAGCAATAAATTGTCGGTGAGCGTGAAATTTATTCCGCTGAACGTTAAATTTTGTCGTTTTTTGGAAATTATCTGATTGGCTTTTTTGATATTATATGGTAAAATTTTAAAGGTGATTAAAATGTTGTTAAAAATAGCTATATGTGATGATGAAAAGATTATATGCAACGATATTAAGAATAAACTCGAAAGTATGCCCGGCTCTCACAGATACGATATAAGCGTATTCTGTGACGGCAACAAACTGCTCTCTTCTAAGGAGCAGTTCGATATTATTTTTCTCGATATAGAAATAAATGATATAAACGGAATGGATGTCGCCTCATTCTTAAGACAAAAAGGTATAGGCACTTATATTATTTTTATGACTAGCCATAGCGAATTTATGCAGGAGGCTTTTAAAGTCAATGCATTCAGATATCTCTGCAAGCCGGTAAAGGTATCTGAATTTGAAGAAGCTATCGTTTCGGCTGAGAAACAGCTTACCGAAAATGAAAGCGTTCTCATAAGAAGCGGCGGCGAAATCGTCAATATCAAAAAGAACAGCATCGTCTGCGTTGAAGCCTTTGGTGACGGAACCTATATCTATACAACCGATAAGGTTATTGAAAGCAGGAATAGCCTCAAATACTGGACTGAGCTTTTTTCTGCTGAAGATTTCTTTCAGGTTCATAAATCCTATCTCATAGCCATGAGCTATGTCAAGACTATCAAGGGCTTTGAGGCTGAAATGAGCTGTATCAACCTTACCGTTCCGATTGCTCACAGAAAAATGAAGCAGTTCAAGGATGAGCTGATCAGCTATATCGCTAAGAAATCATATTATGGAAAATATCATATATAATTCTCTCGCATTTATTATCGAATTCATAAAGCTTTATTTGGCTACGGGATTTTTCGTGAAACTGAATGACGTGAACAAAAAGATTAAGTATTCCGTTTTCGCATCGGTCAGTGCAGCTGTGGGAATTGTTTCACTATGGATTAATCTCTCTGAATTTGATATTATTTTCGGGATTATTTCTATTATACTCATTTTCTTTATTCTTACAGAAAAAAAGAAAATTGCTGTCGTTGCATTCCTGTACGTCTGTATCTGTATTATCGATATGCTGCTGAGTGCTGTTGTTGTCTGGATAACACCGCTTACGTATGATTACCTCTATGCACATTCAGGTCTTACTCTTGCGGTAAACTCGATTCAGGTGTTTATCATTTCGATTGTTATGCTTATCAAGAAGTATGATTTCAAGAATAACACCCTTGAGGATATGTCGCTTGGTTACCTCGCCATGTTTATAGTCGGCGGTGTTACCATTTCTATATACATAACCTATCTTCAGCTTCTGCCGTCGGAAAGTTATAGCAGACAGTACAATATCATCTTCTTTTCAATAAATATCACAAGTGCTGTATATGTAATAGTCTGCCTTATGCTCTTCATGAACAAATGCAGAAACAAACAGCTCAGACGAGAGCTTGATACAATTAAAAAATATATGCGTCTGAAAGAGGAATACTATCAGGTATTGTCCGAAAAGGATGAGGAAATCAAAAGGTTCCGCCACGATATAAGAAACCACCTTTTCTGTATGTATACGCTCCTGCAGGATAAGGAATATACCGAACTTGATGATTATTTCAGCGATATAATCAGTAACCTCAAGGAAGCTTCGCTCAGCTTCAATACGGGAAACAAGCTTATCAATGCGATACTGAATGACCTCACAAACCGTTTCAGCAGCGTTACGCTCAGCTGCAGCGGCACCATGCCTGCAGATATTGGTATTTCATCTATAGATATATGCACCATTTTCTCAAATCTGCTGAGCAATGCTTTTGAAGCTGCCGAAAAAAGCGAGGTTCGCACGGTTGATATACACATCGGTATAGTAAACCAGAATCTCAGCTTTACTATAAAGAATACTGCGGACAATGCTCCGAGAAAAAAAGATGCAAACTTTGTAACAAGCAAGAAAAGCGGTCCTCATGGCTATGGTATAGCTAACGCAAGCCGCTGTATAGAAAAAAACAACGGAATAGTCCGCTTTGATTACAAGGACGGATATTTCAGCAGTAAGATTCTGTTATTCAATATTATTCAGGATTAGCCTTATTTGACGGTTGCCGAAAAATCGTTACGTTCACCCCGCAAAAGTTGTAAGCCACGAAACTGTGTGGTATACTCAAGACAACTTAAGACGTTGCGGAGGTGTACAGGATGCTTTGCTCATTCAAATGGCTTTCATGGATTTTCGGTTAATAATCATGTCATCGTATTTATAAATATTGATGTTATTTTACAGTAATATAATGTCAATTATGAATACGAGCATTATATGAGGATTTCTATGAAAAAAAGGATTCTATATCTTTTTCTGTGCTCAATGATGTTATCGGGTGTTGTATGCGACTGCGGAAGCAAGAATAATAACACCGGTGACACATCTGCGAGCACAGAGGAAGGACTATACCTGAAGAGGTAAAATCAAAAGTCAAAGAAGCTGCTTTTATGGAAAGTCTTCCGATTCCAGAGGATGGCTGGACATATGAAACAATTTTAGATAAAGTTCGCATAAATGTCGAAAAAGTGGACTTTCCTTTTACTCTGAATGACCTTGGGGACGGATTTGTGCCGGTTGATGACAAAGGCATTTTTACAGTTTTTGCCTCAACGGAAAACTACAGTTTTATCTTTCAAGGCAAAAATAAGATAGTGACAACGATAAGAATGGCCCGCCAATATAAAAGTGACGACGTAAAAGAAGAATAAATATTAATGCAGAATTCTTACCAACATTGAAATAAACAGCTTATTCCCCCTGTTCCGCTTCAGGAGGAATTTTTTTATCCATCCACCTATATGCCATTTGCGGGATTATCAAGCACATGACTACTCTCATCAAGACGTGAGTCATGACAGGCACAATCCCATAAGTGCTCTGCTCTGTTCCATTTAAGAGCACATCCAAGATGAGGACAACATCTCGTTGTGCTGGTAGTCACACTGGTGAATACCTACTCCCATATAGAGATCATTCCCAAAAACGGAACTCCGTTACAAAATGAGACATATTATAAAGAATAAGCACATCCGTATCTTTTGTGACATACCTGTCAAGAAGTTGTGTCAGCTTACCTTTATAGTACCGTAAATCTAAGATATAAATGGTTTCATAATGTTCGCTGAGATACGGAACCATACAATTTGCAAAGGAATCCTTTATGATAAATAAAGAGGTTCCTTTGTTTTTTCTTTCTCTGTCCGTGGACTCCTTCTTATAGGAGGTATTCCGGATTTCTATCAGCATGTGATTGTCGTCTAAAAAATACCCGTACTGGTTCTTCCCGGAGAGATACTTTTCCGCATAAAGAGAATACTCCGGTGTCTCCGACAGATCGTAGTACACTTCACGCATACCCTCATAGGCATAGGCTTCTATAATATCGAAGGGCAGTCCCGGCAGATTGGTTTTGGAATGCAGTGTGCCGTAAAAAGTTTCCGAAACTTTATCCGCATCATACGACATTGGTGTCACATTATTTTCTGCTGCCCAGGTCTGATAGGCATAATAAGCCCCCCGTGTGGTCCAGTGGTGATCCGTTCCATAATAAATGTATTCTTCCGCATGACTGCGTAAAGGGGAAAACACATCCGGAAACACCGTATTTTCTCCGCAGGCATCCCGGAACTGCCGCCACAGCGCTTCTTCCGGAAATACCTCCGCATAAGCCGGCAGTTTTTCACAGTATACATTGTCTGCCGTGGGCGCCAGCAGTACCTGAAAGCTCCGGCTCTTCCCTTGCAGCAGCCGTTCCAGTTTCTGCAGTCCTTCCAGGGTCTTTTCTATATTCTGTGCGGAATATTCCTCCGTGTGCTTTTCTATGAGAGTTCCATCCGTTGCTAAATACACGCCGTTGATTTCCTTTTTTCCCAACGCCCTGTCTGTGGCACTCTTTATGGCAATATAACGGTTTCGCCCCAAAATCTGGTCGGCTACATAATCCTCATATTCTTTCATATAGCTGCCGGTGCGGACAGCTTGTACCGTAAGCACCGGCTTTTGCTGCAGTTTCCGATTTTCATAGGAAGAATACAGTTTTGCCGGACGCAGCATATCCACAACGGAAATCAAAAGCAGAACTGCCGGAAATACCGTCAGCACTGCCCACGTCCGCAGACGTTCTGTGAAGTTTTTCTCCGATGACATTTTGCCCACCTCCATCAGAACCGAAAATACAGAAACGGATTATAACTGGCATCCACAATATTGGCTACGGAAAGCAGAAACAATCCGCCCAGATATAAAATCTCCAATGCCGTATAGGAAGCCGCCCCTGCACAGGACAGTACCCTTGCTTTCACCGATTGGATATGCTCTGTGCAGAAGAGGTGCCGCCATATTTTTTCCACCGCATTTTTTCCAACGGGAAGGGAACAGACCGCAAGCAGGAAAAACAAAAGCCGGTAATTTTCCCAGAAATAAAGGGCTTCCCGGTTGAATACACCTCCCGGCGCCCGGAAAAACAGGGAACGCCACACATTGGCAAGCACCGCTCCGTCTTCTATGGAAAAAAAGCTCCAGCTTAAAAGCACCAGGAACATGGTATACAGCCAGCCGAAAAATCCCGGTATTTTCTGTAGGATTTTTTCCAAAAACAGCTTTTCCAATATAAGAAAAAGAGCAAACCACATACCCCACAAAAGGAAATTGATACCCGCCCCATGCCAGATGCCGGTCAACGTCCAGACAATAAAAATATTCAAAAGCTGCCGTTTCATTCCTTTCCTGTTGCCGCCGAGAGGAATGTAAACATAATCCCTGAACCAGCCGCTTAAGGACATGTGCCACCTACGCCAGAAATCCGTAATACTGCGGGCAATATACGGATAATGAAAGTTTTCCGGGAAAGTAAAGCCCAGTATTTTTCCCAGCCCGATTGCCATGTCCGAATAACCCGAAAAATCAAAATAAATCTGAAACGCATAAGCCAGAATGCACAGCCATGCTGACATAGTTGTCATTTTCTCTGATGACAGCGATGTTACTTCCGTAAACAAAACACCGATATTGTTGGCAAGAAGCACCTTTTTTGCCAGTCCGACAAGGAAACGCACTATACCTGCTGCCATGTTCTCCGGCGAAGCATGCCTTTCCTTTAACTGCTCCGCCACATCACCGTAAGTCACAATGGGTCCCGCCACAAGCTGGGGAAACATCGTCACAAAAACCGCAAACTGCAGAAAATTTTTCTGTGCCGGCACCTCGCCCCGGTACACATCAATTACATAGGACATGGTCTGAAAAGTATAAAAAGAGATGCCGATGGGAAGCGGCAGATTTACACCGCTGTATTTAAAAAAGCCGAGCATGGTCAGATTGATTGTGAGGGAGGAAAGCAGAAAGTAAAAGGCTTTCCGCTTCCCCCTGTTTCTCTCTATCAGCATGCCATGCAGATAATCCGATACCGTGGAAAACAGCATAAGGACAATGTAAACCGGTTCTCCCCAGGCATAAAACAGGAGGCTCCCTGCAAGGAGCACTGCGTTTTTAGCCTTTTTCGGTGTCAGAAAATACAATAGAAAAAATATCGGTAGAAACCGGAACAAAAAGACTACACCGGACAAAACCATAGGTTTACCGGGTGCGTCCGCTGCCGGCGGAGTTTTCCTCCAGGGCCTGACGGATGGCTTCCAGGGCCTTCTCATTCTGCTCCCGGCTTAATTCCATTACCTTTTCTTCACCCTCTTCTTCCGCATCTACGGAGCTGCCGCCAAGCTGGATAAAAAGTACATAGTTATCAATGGTCTCAATGCGGGAAGCCTGCACTTTTCCTATATTCATCGGATACTGCATGGTGTTGTTAATCTCGCCCTCCCGGTAGGTATTCAGAGCCTTTTCGACATCTTCCACCCGGTCCTTTTTTGCCTGCACAATGATCAGGGTGTCCACATTCGTACCTATCATTGGTGTTTCCACAAAAATATCCTCATACATATCCGGCTTCAGTCCGTACAAATCCTGCACATACTCAGGCTCCATTACGGAGTCGGGCCAGTAGTCCTCACCAAGGGCTTCCGCTACGGCATCACGCAGGTACATAAGACTGCTTTCCTGTGCAGGTTCCGTGCTTTCCGCAAGGGTATTTCCGGTATTGTTTCCCGCCTGGGAAGATGTCTGGGGCGTAGTGCTTTCCGTATTTTCCCCGGTGTTTCCGTTATTTTTCTTTCCGCATGCCGTAAGCAGTACCACGGACACTGCCAGCAATGAGCAGACTGTTAAAATTTTATTTTTCTTCATTGTTACTTTCCTTTCTTTCTGCAGATTGGAACAGCTTTTTGCAAAGCTTTTCCGCAAAATGCAATCTTTTCCAAAGTATGCCTCTTCCGTCCGCAAAATATACCTCTTGCATGAAAAAATAAGGTCATGCTATACTAAATCGCAGGTTATAAAAGAAATGGAGATTATTATGAGTATTTTAAACGTGGAACATCTGACTCATGGATTTGGCGACCGTGCCATTTTTCAGGACGTATCTTTTCGTCTTTTAAAAGGAGAACACATCGGTTTAATCGGTGCCAACGGCGAAGGAAAATCCACCTTTATGAATATTATTACCGGCAAGCTCATGCCGGATGAGGGCAAAATCGAATGGGCAAAAAATGTCCGTGTGGGCTATCTTGACCAGCACACCGTCCTGCAAAAAGGCATGACTATCCGCCAGGTACTTTCCTCGGCTTTCGACTTTTTATTTGAGATGGAAACCCGCATGAATGAAATCTGCGACAGGATGGGGGAAGCTTCTCCGGAAGAAATGGACGCCTACATGGAAGAGCTTGGCACCATTCAGGATTTGCTGACCATGCATGATTTTTACATGATTGACGCCAAGGTGGAGGAAGTGGCAAGAGCGCTGGGGCTTTTGGACCTGGGACTTGACAAGGATGTCACCGACTTAAGCGGCGGTCAGCGTACCAAGGTGCTGCTTGGCAAGCTTTTGCTGGAAAAACCGGACATTCTCCTGTTGGACGAGCCTACCAACTACCTGGATGCCGAGCATATTGCCTGGCTGAAACGGTATCTGACCGATTATGAGAATGCCTTTATTCTGATTTCCCACGACATTCCTTTCTTAAACAGCGTTGTCAACCTGATTTACCATATGGACAATCAGGAATTGAACCGCTACGTGGGCGACTACGATAAATTCCAGGAAGTCTATGCCATGAAGAAAGCGCAGCTCAATGCCGCTTACAACAGGCAGCAGAAGGAAATCGCCGATTTGAAGGATTTTGTGGCAAGAAACAAAGCAAGGGTGGCAACCCGTAATATGGCGATGTCCCGTCAGAAAAAATTAGACAAAATGGATGTGATTGAACTGGCTGCGGAGAAACCCAAGCCGGAATTCCGCTTTAAGGAAGCCCGCACCCCGGGACGTTATATTTTTGAAGCGAAGGACCTGGTTATCGGTTATGACGAACCCCTTTCCCATCCGCTTACCCTTGCCATGGAGAGAGGTCAGAAAATTGCCCTGACCGGCTCCAACGGTATCGGTAAATCCACTTTGTTAAAGAGCATTTTGGGACTCATTCCTCCTCTGTCCGGCACCACCGAACAGGGTGACTATCTGGAAATCGGCTACTTTGAGCAGGAAACTCCTGCCGGCATTGAAACCTCCTGCATCGAAGAAATCTGGCAGGAATTCCCGGGCATGAGCCAGTATGAGGTGCGCTCCGCTCTGGCGAAATGCGGTCTCACCACCAAGCATATCGAAAGCAAGGTGAAGGTATTAAGCGGCGGCGAGCAGGCAAAGGTGCGTCTCTGCAAGCTGATTAACAAAAATACCAACGTGCTTATTCTGGACGAACCCACCAATCACTTAGACGTGGATGCCAAGGACGAGTTGAAACGTGCCCTGCAGGAATATAAAGGCAGTATTCTCATGGTCTGCCACGAACCGGAATTTTATGAAGACTGGGCAACCGACGTGTGGGACTGCACCAAGTGGACCACGAAATTATAAAACAACAGGGTGCTGCCGGTGATGTACCGGTGATGTGCCAAATATGCAAGAATGAAAACAGCAGGGTGCTGCCGGGTTAATTCCCGTGCAGCACCCTATTTGCAATGTATTGTGAAAGATTAAAACCGCGGATACCCATCTTTTCGTACCGTGTATCCATTCTCTTCGTATAGTATGTGAGCCAGTCCTCTTCCAGAACAAAATATTCTCTTTCACCGTCTTCCCCATACCATACACCCTCGTCTGCGGAAGCAGCTTCTTTTCCCCCATCCTCTATATATTCCCGGAATGCCAGAGCCGCATCCGATGACATGTACCGCAGATAGGAATAATCCGTATGTCCCATGTGGTACGATGTCGTGCCTGCTGTCTCGCCTCTGTACAGATTGTAGCTGGCAATCCAGTAATCCACATGGGCAAAGGATAGGAGCAGATAGCACACCGTCACCACCACCATGCTGAACCGGAACAGTGGGAAGCTTCTTTTGAAAATACTGATAATCACGCCTGTCAGAAGCACGGTGAGCACCACCAGAAACCACAGGACAAACACTCTGAGGAAGGTCAGGTTATAATGCTTCACATACTGTATCATACGGAACGCAGAGGAAGCTATCATAATGTATGTACAAGCTGACATAACTGTCATAGTTATATCGAGAACCTTGTTCTTCTTAAAAAAACCATAGCCCGCCTGCACCAGTATCAGGTTCAGGATGCAGACCGCAAGCAAATCGAAAAATCCTCTCCGGGCATATTCCGCATAGGTCATTCCCTGCATATTAAAGTTTCCGCCAAACAGACAGAAAATCTGTATCCAGCAGAAAACCATATAAAGTACAGTAAGCGGTATCAGCACAATAATGGCGGGAAGCGCCTCCGCCGGTGTTTTTTCCCGAGCTTCATCCGACAGGGAACGCTCTGCCAGATAGGCAAAAATGCCGTAAGTGACAAAGAATGCTGCCAACACCATGAACACAATCTGAAAACCACTGCCAAAATTCAGGCTTCCGAATATATTCCGGCTAATCCGGGCAAATGCCGCATCCGCCGCACACAGCAGCACCCAGACAACTATCAGCAGCGGAATACCCACAAGCAGACCGAGCACCACGTAAAGTGCATTGTTATCCTGCTTTTCATTTTCCTTCTTATGGAAATCCACAAAGGGTCTGTGCACCTTGGCAATCCAGACGAAGGGCAGCTTTATGATATTTCCCATGTACTTAAAAAAGCTCCAGTTTTTATCCTCAAAAAACTGATGCAGCAGAAAGCTTGCCGTCAGGAAAAAGATACCGGTTTTATTCATGGCGATTATTCTGCCGTCCCCCGTTATAAAGGTCGATACCGCCAGCAGCATCACCGTCACCAGATAAAAAATGCTGCCTTTTTTTAAGGAAACCTCTAACTTTTTCATACATAAGCAGTAAAACCAGAGGCTTCCTGCGATAAAAAAAGTAAAGGCAATGCCTCCGCTGTTTTTATACAGACACAGGGCGTAAAAACCGGCATACAATGCCGTACCTATCCCAAAGAAGCGGTAATTTTCTTTCATTTTACCTGTTAAGTTCCTGTCATTCATGGTTCTCTTCCTCCTTTTCTTCCACATATTCCAGAATGTCCCCCGGCTGGCAGTCCAGCGCCTTGCAGATAGCCTCAAGGGTGGAAAAACGGATTGCCTTCGCCTTGTTGTTTTTTAAGATGGACAGGTTTGCAAGTGTCAGATCTACCTGCTCCGCCAGCTCCGTAAGCCCTGTTTTACGCTGCGCCATCACTACATCCAGATTTATCTTAATCGCCATATCAATCTTCCTTTCTGCCCTTGCATCCATGCGTTTCTGCCTATGCATCCCATGTGTTTATCGTCTTTTCCGCTTCGTTCCTGCTTTTCAGCTCACGCATGACCCTTGATGGCTCTTTATATCGTCAAATCATTCTCTTCCTTATACTTCACCGCCTTGTCAAAGACAATGGCAAGCGTCTTGCTGAACAGTCCGGCAACGATAAACACCAGAATGACTACCAGCATGGTAATGGATACAAACAACAGCATGCGCACCAGTGAAAATAAAGCAATCATAAAGCTGTAGGTTCCCATGCGCTGCAGACTCACCACGTTTTCCTGCACAAAACAGTCATCCTTAAGTACCGTGCGGAACATTTTACGCAGCTCGCCCAGAATGGCAATGGCAAGTACACCCAGCACAAAATAAATCGTCACCGTTTCTCCATAGTGGTTTTTGCAGGCATCTAAATACTTGCCCAGCCATTTCACGCTGAGAGGCAGCGTCAGTGTCACCAGAATGCCCGCAAAGAACATAAAATCCAAAAGATACTTCGTTATTTTTACAATCGTTTCTTTTTTCATGATAACCTCTTTCCTTTCCGATGACAAAATGCCGTGTAGCTGGATTTGCCACAGAAAAAACCATGCCATAGAAGCACACCTGTTTAACGTGTACTCACTATAGCATGGTCTCATATCGACTGTCAATATATTTTTATCGTTTTTCAATAAATATTTATTTTTTATCAATATCTTTAGGTAAATCCCGGTAGAACATGCAGCCGTTCTTGCCCTCTTTCTTGATGGCATACATGGCGTCATCCGCACAGACAATCAGTGTTTCCATATCCAGGGTGTCGGCAGGATAGCATGCCGCACCGATACTGCCGTGGATATCCATAGGCTTCCCCATCATCTTGTAGGGCTTGCGGAATACCTGCAGACACTGCATTACCGCATTGTCGGAAATCTTAGGATTGTCGCTGCGCAAAATCAGAATGAATTCATCACCGGCAAAACGATATGCTGTAAGAAGCGGTGTCTTAAGAGTTTTTAGCCGGTTGGCAACTCCCTTCAGCGCTTCATCACCCATGGCATGACCCATGGTGTCGTTGATGCCCTTAAAGTTATCCAAATCCAGCATAATAACGGTACAGGGCTGCTTCTTTGCTATAATCTCCTGCAGATCCGACATAAATTTGGAGCGGTTGGGAAGTCCCGTCAGGAAGTCATGCTGGGATGCATTCTCCAGATGGTCCTTCATTTCTTCCATCTCCTTCATCATCTTACGTCGCTTTACGTTATCCAGGCATAGCCAGGCGGAAATAGCACTCAAAACCACAACAATCAGGATAATCGGCGTAATAATCTCACTGTTTTTCTCCCAGAAAGACGGAACATCGTTTACATAAACCGTATCATCCGGGAAATATTTGCGGCTGATTTGAAACTTCTTCAACATATCCGCATTCAGACTCCAGACATAAAGTCCACTATCCTTAAAATACACATATTGCATTTTACGGTCGCCGCGAACCACTTTGACCGCCGCTTTCATAACTTCCGTCGCAGAATTTTTTATAGAAAAGCAATATCCACCCAGTATGTTTTCACCAATCCGGTCATTTTCCAGAAAGTACAGAATCGGAATCTTCGTATAAAAGGATATAAAATTTACCGCTTCTTTATTGGTGTACTGTCTGCCTTCCGCATCCTCGTTCATGCAGTAATAAATCAGAATGGCTTTCTCCGGCATGGCCATAATCTGCTTGCGAAGCTCTTCCTGCGTCAACTGTGAGGTATTGATTTTCTCAAAATTAAGGTCCGGAAATTCCTTTTGCATGGCATCGTAATTCTGGCTTTCGGCAGTTCCCGTCAGGCTGTCATCCACAATGGCATACACCGTTTCCGCTTCCGGGTAGATTTCCAGTGCCTTTTCCAGATTTTCTTTTACGGGCAGCCGCTCCATAATCCCTTTTATATTGGGGTCTTTCTCTACCCTTTTACTTAAAGCTTCATCATTTACCCCTATATAAAAGGCCGGCTGTGTCAAAAACAGTTCTTCACGGTACTTCAGGAAGAAACGCAGCGCCGCATCATCTCCCAGAATCACCGCATCGTATTCCTCCACCTGGGACAATCGATATTTCAGTCCTTCATAAAACAGTTGCATAGCCGTATCGTCATATACTCTGTATGTATCCATGAATTCATAATCCAGTATAAAATCATCCGGCTGTGCACTCTGGATCCCCTCAATTTCTAACTGTACGGTATCTCTTGACAGTGAATAAGAACTGATAAATAAAATTCTGTTGTTGTTAACCTCTTCCTCTTTTGCATAGGATGTTACCCCTGTCAGTATACACATAACCGCAATAAACAAAAGAGTCATAAGTGGAACAATTCTTTTCCGTCCGCCTGCTGTATACTCCTTTTTCATTTCTTTTCCCCACTCTTTGTCTTACTTTTTTGATAAACCATATAAATCTTCCGCATTCTTCCAGGTAATGTCTTCCACTTCTTCCGCAGAAACCTGCTTCAGCTCCGCAATTTTTTCCACCACATAGGGAATATACAGAGATGAATTGCGCTTTCCCCGAAATGGCTCCGGTGAAAGATACGGACAATCCGTTTCCAGGACAATTCTGTCAAGCGGTATCTTTTTCACAACCTCTTTTATCTTTGCGGCATTTTTAAAGGTCAGAACTCCCCCGACGCCGATATAAAATCCCATTTTCACTGCCGTTTCCGCAATCTCCTCGGAATAGGAAAAACAATGTACCACGCCGCCGATTTCCTCTGCGTGCTCCTGTCTTAAAATTTCCATGGTATCCTGTGCCGCGTCCCTCGAATGGATGATAACGGGCTTGTGCAGTTCTCTTGCTAAATTCAACTGTCGCCTAAACCAAATTTTCTGTGTATCCCTGTCGGGCTCCGGCCAGTAATAATCCAGACCGATTTCTCCCACTGCCACACATTTTTCATGCAGCAGTGCATCCCGAAGCCATGCAAAATTCTCCTCATTAAGCTCTGCCGTCTCGCTGGGATGCACGCCGAGCGCACCGTACACAAATGGGTATTTTTCCATGATTTCCATGGTTTTTCTGCAGGAAGCAAGACTTGCTCCCACGTTTACCACTTTGCCAATCCCCGCCTCCGGCAGTGAAGGAAGCAGGCTGTCTCTGTCTTCATCAAATGCCGCATCATCATAATGGGCATGTGTTTCAAAAATCATAATTCTTGCCTTTCGTTTTCTCACTGTCATACAGCATATAAATATCATATGACATTTTGGGCAATCTGTAAACAAAAAAAGCACCAACCCCCGAGATAACCTCGAAAATCGGTACTTGTAAGTGCACCGCCAGGGGCTCGAACCCTGGACACCCTGATTAAGAGTTAAACGTGTGCGTTTTATCTATATTTTGTTCACTTCATCCCACATAGCTTGGGCATGTTCGGCGGTGTGGTCACCATGTGCTATCTGTATATTTTGACGGCTTTTTTTCTTCCTGCGTTTTACTTTTACTTCGTTTGACTGAAAGGCATCTATTACAATACCGCATATTTTAGTAAACAAAATTAAAACTAAAACAGTGCCTATGGTTATCATGGCTACTTGTTCCGGCGGAAGGCTCATTAAATATACATTGATGTTTTCTTTTAGGGTGTATAAGTTATCCCTTACGCCATACATCCAGTTTTGAATGTTCTGCATGGTTTCCATTATCTCTTGTGCCCCCTTACCCAATCTTGGAAGCAGATGAGTCTTGCTCCATCCGTTCAGCTTCTGCTGTTCGCAGGATGTTTTTCTTTCCCCTCTCATCTGCCATTCTATATAAGTCAACAAGTTTTTGTTCATCCTCGGAAAGCATACCTATTTCTTTTCCTGTAAGCAGCCAGTCTATGCTTACATTTAGCGCATTCGCTACTTCTATTACTTTATCGCTTCCTGGGTTTTGGGTGTTCCATCTTCTTATATTTCCGTTTCCAATACCTAAGTTTTTCTCTAAATTACTGATATTTGTTCCATTTTCTTTGCATTTTGTTTTAATTCTCTGTACTATGTCCATGTTTTATCCTCAGAAATAAATAGCGGTTTCGCTATTTTTACTATTGACATTTAGCGCAAACGCTAATATTATAAAAAGTGTAATACATTTATTACTATTTCAAATTGCTTTTAGCCTTTATTGTATCACAAAAAATAACTGCATGTAAACCCATTGCGGAGCAGCAGGGAAAGGAGATGATGCCATGAGGAGAGAAACAGTAAGTAAATCTATCAGACTTGCTTCTGATACGGTGGAGCTGGTAGAGAAATACGAAGGCAAGAATTTCACCGACAAGCTGCAGGCTATACTGGATGATTACTTTTCCGGCACCGAAGCCAGGGAAAAAGAGATAGCTTTCTACCAGGAACGGAAGAAAGAGCTTCAATGTCGGATAGAAAGATATTATAGTCTTGAAAACGACCTTGCAACCATCCGGCGTACTGTACTTACATCTGAAAGGATGTGTTATGAGCTCCTTGACACCATACGGGAAGAACTCAACGACGACTCCTAAGGCGGCTGCGCGCCCATATCCTGCGCGGGGCAAGCCGAAACTTGCACCGCGCGCTATCCGCACCGCCCTCTTTGGCGGGCGGTAGTCACTATGAACGGTACCAGAAATGCGCGGGAACAGACTTCCGGCAGGGATACCAACTTAATACGTGTGCTGATGATATCTAAGCTTACTGGCAGTGATATCCAGCCGGGAAAGGAATGAGTTAAGTGTGAACGAAAAATTTATAGATTTGTTTGAACTATGCCCCTGCAAAGAGGAATTGCAGAAAAACGGCTATTTATCAGTAAGTGCAGGAAATCAAAGTATGATTTCTTGGTATTTGGAATTTGCAAAAAGAGATAATCCCAAGGTAAAAGTTTTAGATTTAAGCAATGCTGGTATGGAGCTGTATATCATAACTCGTAAATACGGTATATCTAATCTGGAAAAATTGGTTAAACAGAACATAGCAAATAAACAGAAAGAACTGGATGAATTGATAAAGGCAGCCAGGATATTAAGACGAGAGGAGAACAGATAACATGGAAATGACAAGTAAAATGCAGATTTTAATAATGTACGCAAAGTCCTATGAAATCAAGGAGGACGGAAAGGACACTATGCGCAGTGTTACGGTAAACTACTTCTTTTACGGCAGTAAGGGCGAACAGATGAAGCCGATGCGCTCCCTTAAGCCGGATGAAGCTATAGGTTACCAGCGCGGCAAGGTTTCCCTGGACTATGAGATGCGCAGCAAAATCCCCTGTGCTCCCGGCATTTATGAAGGTGATTTTATAATGTCAATCGGTGCTGACGGTAAACCCGTCCTTAAGCTGGTAGATGTAACATTCTTAAAACCGTTCGAGGTCAGCGAACTTGAAGAAACAGGAGCTAAAAAGTAATGGTTGTGTTTGATGTATCCGGTTCTGATGCATCCGGCGGCAATGCTTCCCCCATTGTGCCGGATGTGTCGGGACAGTTTGAAGATATCCCTACCTCAGGCGAGACACTGCAGCAGGAAGTGGTTACTTATTCCGGCAATACGGAAGTTGTAACCATTCTGCAGGATTGCCAGTATATTCTTGTAGCAATTCTTATAGGTGTTGGTCTGCTGGTTGGTATGTTGTTTGCTCTGGGATTTCCCAGTAGCAGAAAGTAGGTGGTCGGATGTCTGAATATATTACTCTTTTGACTTCAATGGCGGTTACCGGTGCCGCTCTTGAATTTATATCAATGGGCTGCGGTTATGTTATTACTGCAGTATTTCATCTTTTAGAAGGGAGGACAAACTAATGCCTTTATTATCTATGGTAGCAGATGAAGCTGCTTCTACTTTCAAAGTTGCGGATGTAATGCAGTCCGCTATTAACTCCGTACAGGGTGACCTGCTGGGAGTTCTGGCTATTGCAGTTCCTGCAATCGCTGTTGTAGTTGGCGCCGTTGTTGGTGTCAAGTTCGGTGTTAAGTGGCTTAAGTCTTTAGGCAAAGGCTAAGCTTCAATTCAGTTAGTTTTTCATGGTTGCACAAATAATATCAAAAGAAGGGGCATGGCACTGATGTGTCCTGCTCCTTTTTTGGTGGAAAGGTAGGGATATATGAAAAAGATTATGATTTTTATACTGGCTGCCATAATCGGTTTTAGTTCGGTTATGACGCCCTTTTATAGCAAGGCAGCCATGGCTTCCGATATAGCTCTGGATGCGGAGCTTTCGGAGTTGTTTTATACCATTATGGTAAATGCTATGGTAGCCGCCGGATTTATGGAAGCGGATGAAATGGAATATGATGACGCCATGAGCTGCTTTGAAAGCTTCTGTGATGCAGTGGTACCGGTAGGCACAAGAACGGACTCCGCCGGGTATGCCGTGGACAGTTCCGGAAACAGGCTGATACTTTTGCAGAACTCCGCCGGAGCTTCTATTGATTTATCCAATATTATTACAGATGGTACATCTGCATTGAAACCAGCTAAGGAACAATGGGAAAAATTCAAGGTTATTCAAGGGGGAAGTGGTGGCAGTAATAATAATCCGCTTGGTAATGGAAACATTAACTCCGCCGTTTTGGGTGCGCCGATTTTTGAAGCTGCAAGAGCATGGCTGTTGTCAAATCAGAATAATCTGCCCGTAAAGCAGCAGGTACCTGGAGAAAGATTTTTTTCCGGAGTAGTTGGTGAACGCCCCTTGCATGGTATATATACTATGATTTCAAAAGCTGCAGAACCCGTTAATAAAATTAAAAAATATGTATATGAAATTGGTGATTATACTATAGGCGCTGATGAATATCTTTTTTATGCTTGGGATAGCAAACGGCAAAATTATTATTTTTATAGTTTTCATACATCTGATGAAGGTTGTTATTATGTCAATGATATACCAATAACACAGACTGCGTATTTTTTGGACGGAACTACAAAAGTTACAAAAACTAAGTTTCCCTCAGGTTTTGCTTACAAAGGTTCTGATAATCAAAATTATAGTTATGTGTTTAATTTTAATGTACCTGAGTTTGCAACTCGTGAGGACGGAATAAAGTATGCACGGTATATATTTTATGGTGAAACTCTGCCAGATGGTGTAAAAGTGTTGAATTGTCCTTTTAATATGCCTGGACTTATAAGCCTTGTTCCATCAATGTTTGATGTGATAGCTGGGCGCAGAGTTGGTATACAAGATTTATTAAAATTAAAACCTGCCTTAAAGTATTCTTTGGACCGGTTGCCGGATTTTGATGTAGACCCTGATGTAAATAATGAAACTTATAAAAATACAGTAAGAGATACTGTAGAAAAGACGGTACCAGCTACAGACCCGGCACAAGACCCTATAATAGCTCCGGTTCCAGATGCAGATATAAAGAAATATACCTACGATTTGTCTACGGTTTTTCCTTTCTGTGTGCCGTTTGACCTGGTCGCATTGCTTAAGACCCTTTGTGCAGATGCCAAAACGCCAAAATTTGAAGTACCTATAGCTTTTCCGGCTATAGATTATGAATATACCTTTGTGATAGACCTTTCTTTTTTGGACTCTGCCGCCCAGGTATTCCGAGCCTGTATAACGGTATCGTTTATCCTGGCTCTGATATCGATAACTCCTAAGATGATTAAATGGTAATTGTATTACAATTTTAATGCCGGTGTTTCGTTGCTTAAGAAAAAATGTAATACAAAAATGAGGTGATGATATGGACACATTTACAAGCCTGGTAGATAAATTTGCAAACTCCTTATATAATCTTCTGCCAACTTCTCCTTTTAGACCGTATATAAATAAACTGGCATCTTTGAATTTCCTGCCTTATCTTAACTGGTTTGTTCCGGTTGGAACCCTTGTGGCAATAGCAACCGCCTGGATATCTGTAATAGGCTTGTATTATCTCTATCAGCTCCTGCTCCGCTGGGTAAAAATGATAGAGTAAGGGGGATGCTAAATGATAGAACTTTATAGCGGAACGCCCGGCTCTGGGAAGTCGTTGCATGTGGCTAAGATTATCCGGGAACGGCTGCGAATGTATAACTGTGTGATTATCGGAAATTTCTACGTTAACCAGAACACGGTGAAGAAGCGCAAGGGAACATATATATATGTTGATAACTCCCGGCTGTATCCGGAGCGGCTTATAAAGTTTGCAATCCGGTACGCCCGGCATAAAGGAAGGCGTCTTAAAGAGGATGAGTTGTATTTATTTATAGATGAAGCGCAGCTTCTCTTTAACTCTCGGGACTGGCAGCTTATAAAAACTTCCGGCTGGGTGTCCTTCTACTCCCAACATAGGAAGCTTGGTTTTTACATCGGCTTAATAGCGCAGTTTGACCGGATGCTGGATAGACAGATACGCAGCTTGGTAGAAAATGAGATAAAGCATAGAAAAGTATCCAGAGCCGGACTGTTCGGAAAGCTTTTAGGCTTCCTTACCGGTGATAATTTATTCATATACATAAAGATATGGTACCCCATGAAGCAAAAAGTATATTCTGAATTTTTCCTGGGTACCAAAAAGGTATATGACCTTTACGACTCTTACGGTCTTTTTCAGACTATCGAGGGAAACAAGGTTTAAGAGTGGAGGCTCTGCAAGGTTGAGCCGGGGGACTTGGGGGCCCCGGCGATGCCTTGCGGAGAAAGAACGAAAAAGCGAATGCAACCGCTTTTATTTTTTGAACTTTTTCCAGCTGACCACGTCCTGTAATACGTGGTCTCAAAATACATTGTAATACACTCAAAAAAACAGTGCTATAGATACTTTGAGGGCAAAAAAACAATTTCCCAAAAAGGGCATCTTGGGAAAAATTCAAAAAAAGACATATTGTAATACAAAAGGAGATTTGCGGCATGATAGATACACGTTATTTTGATAGCATGATATGCAAAGAAATGCCAGCAGACGACCAGGAGCACTGGTTTAGCTGCACAAAGAAGAAATTTTTGCATAATATAGATACTTTTTACTATTCGGTAAAGTTTAAGCAGGATTTTAGGTCTGATACTAAAGATAAGTATGTATTAGGAATGAGAAGGTACTTTAAGTATCTCTATGACAGTATGGGATATGGAGATACTTCGGAGATTAGACTTAAGGATATAGATAAGCGGATTGTTTTAAAGCCTATAACCTTTTCCCGGTTTTATACGGTGTGTCTTTCATATCCGGAGTATTTCGATATATTTTTAGCACCGGTGGTGCCTAAGTCGCTGGACGGCGGGCAATCGGTCACATGTGAGTGCATAGTTCAGATACGTTCTTACATGCTCTGGATGTTTGGCATTCATGCAGCTTTTGAAAATTCTTACAGATACATAAAGGCCTTAGCTGCCTATTTTCACTTGGATGTTGATTTTGTGCAGGAAAACCGTATAGATTACTGCTGGCACTCTAACTATTTGAAAGACCCGGAAACCTTTTTTAATCCGGACAATTTTTATAAGATGCGTGTTGACCGTTTCAAAAATGCAACTTATGTAACTAACAAAGTGGGGAGTGAAGATTATGAGATTGATTATGTATGTCTTGGAAAGCGTTCTGATAAGGTCTTTGTACGTATTTATCAGAAAACCCGTGAGGTGGTTGAGCAGAATTATAAGCCATGGTTTTTCCAGATTTGGAAAATGAACGGACTTATAAATGCTTATGATATGTATGTCTATGAAAAGGCATATAAGAAGCGCTCTTGGTTCTATCGGTTTTATGCCAGGTTAGAATTTTATGCCGAATACGGACAGCATCCTACTTATACACAGATGTGCCGGGATATATTATCCGGAGAAACACAGATGTCAGAGGATGATATAATAAAGCTTGCCCAAAAGCTCACGCCGGACCCTAACTTAATAGTCAATGTGGAATATCAGACCATGAGAAGGCACTCTAAGTCTTATGAGCTGCTTCCGTTCCGGGATAACTCCAACACCGGGGAGTGCAAACGTATATATGACTACCTGGACAACAGAAAGTTAATAATGGATTATCTGACAAGCAGAGTATTTAAGCTTGTAGAAAAATCCGGGGACAGCAATAAAAGCCGCCGTCCTATGTGTGGCTTTTGGAATGCTCTCCGCTCTACCAGGTGCATTGATGTAAAGATGACGCCGGAGCAGTTGGAGCTTGTACGGACATATAACAGAAAGCTGAATATAGAAGCTATGCGGAAAAGAGTTATCAATTCAGCTGTTATGTTGGGATTTTATCAGCGCGGCATCAATTCGGACTCACCGCTACAGGATGCTGCTGAAGCTCTTCTCCGTATGAATGATAACGACATAGAAAACGCAAGACGGTATAAAAGTAAAAAATCCCGGCTTCTCAATGAGGATGAGCTTGCCGGGACAATAGAATATGATGCTGCTGCACATCAATATGACATCATCTGCACAGATACAGGTGATATCTATAGTCAGAATACCTTGTCTGATTGGACTTGTCAAGGAGGTTGACCGCATGACAATTACAGCAGCATACCGGGCATATGTGGAAGATCGGCAGGTATATGTTGCCGCTGGTACTCTGAAAACATATGCCGGACACTTGAAGCTCTTCTTTGACTTCCTGGAAGAACGATACCGGAAGGATGTTACTGCCCTCTCCTTTTCAGATATACCGGATAATATATACAGTGCTTACATATTGTATCTACGGCAAAAGGAGGTAAAAAATACAACTATTCGGAGTTATTGCCGCTCGGTTAAAGCATTTTTAAAGTACTGCTATGAGGAAGATATTTGCCAGGACTATTTGAAAAAAGTAAAGCTGCCTAAGGATGATGCAGCGCCTAAGATGGTTTTATTTCAGGATGAGGTAGATAAAATAGATGGTTGCTTTGATTTATATACAGAGCTGGGAGTTCGTAACTATTGTATAGTGCATCTCATGCTTGATTGTGGGTTGCGTAGTCAAGAAGTAATACACTTGCAAGTATCTGATATCTTGAAAGACAGAAATGTCATACAGATATTAAATACAAAGGGATGTAAAAGCAGGCTTACCCTTATTCCTGACTTCCTGCTCCGGCAGATAGATACATACTTAAGTATATCCGGTAGAGCTTCCGGAGTTATATTTTTGTCTATGAAGGACAGAAAACCAATGGCATCCAATGCGATTAAGCAGCTCTTCCAGGACTTAAAAGTTACATCCGGCATAAACCGGGTACATGCTCACCTGCTTCGGCATACTTTCGCTACTTCTTACCTCATGGGTGGCGGCAATCTGGAATTTCTCCGGGTATTCATGGGGCATTCAGATTACAATGTGACAAAGATATATAGCCAGATGGCTGCACAGTATAAAATGCTGGGAGCGGATGTCTATAAGCTGGACTCTATTTTCTTTTCTCGTGGATACTAAAATATTATAACATGGTATCTGATATCTTAATCAGGGCACAAAAAAAGCACCAACCCCCGAGATAACCTCGAAAATCGGTACTTGTAAGTGCA
>ERZ779851.231-NODE-231-length-58292-cov-4.721947_pt1 | contig 58292 bp, 51 predicted proteins | sample MGYA00511094_ERZ779851 | MGnify/ENA primary metagenome ERZ779851 (study PRJEB29588, sample SAMEA2155512) | human gut metagenome | biome: human gut; feature: human-associated habitat; material: faeces | place: Denmark | collected 2008/2010 ...
TCTCATGCACGCCAAGAAAAAAGACCATACCCAAAGGGTATGGTCTTTTTTCTTGGCGCGTTTAAATGAAGATTCGAATCCTCTGCTATTGCGTGATATTTCTCTATTGTTAGTTTGCCGGAATTTTCATTGACGGTGACTTATCTTTACAATTGCTTTTCAGCGTAGTGTTTAACTGACTCTTCGAAGCCCTCGCTATAAGTTTCGGACTTTTACCGCATCACTTTGCCAAAAACTCAAGCACCAGCATATCGAGCGCCTGCCACTCCGCCGTCATACCGTTTTTTATCGCATTTTCCGCACGCACGCAGTCAGACAAACACTCCTCTGCATATTTTATGTTGACCGACTTTGCACGTGACAGGAGCTTTTGCGCGACGAACCGGCGCGAAGGGGGAAGGTTCATCGCGTCCACAGCATCGGAATAGCTCATATTTTCCTTTGAAATCGCCGCCGCACGGCAAAGGTCGGAAAAATATCCGCCAAGAATCGCCAGTATTCTCACTCCGGACTCGCCGTTTTTCTTAAGGTCGGAAAGAAGCCTTAACGCGTAGTCCGAATTTTTGTTCATAACCGCCTCAGAAATGTCATACACGCGGTTTAAGAGCGGCGGCGTGATGTTTTTCTCTATGTCGTCCTTTTTTATCACATCGCGTGAGCCTGTGTATGCAATAAGCTTTTCCGTGTTCAAACGTATCTCAGTCAGGTCGCTCGAACACCTGTCCAGGAAAAATTCAAGATCGGCATTTGAAATGTTCTTTTTCACCGCAGCAAGCTTTTTTAAGACCCGCTGTTTTAGCTCCGGGCGCTCAAGATATGAAAATTCGCACACCGTCCCGGCCTTTGAAAGCGCTTTATAAAGCTTGCCGCGCTTATCAGCCGTATCCTCAGTTATGATAACGGTAACATAGTCCGGAATATCGGAAAACATCTTCGCAAAAAGCTCTGCATCCCGGCATTTGGCTGAAAGAAGGCCTGCGTCTTTGATCAAAAGCAGCTTCTTATCCGCCATCACGGGCACAGCCTCAAAAAATTCCGCCACTGTGGCAGCCGACAGCGTTTCCGAATCTAATATCAGACTGTTAAAGTCCTCAAAATCCGGTTCGACTATCTTTTCCGAAAGAAACGAGACCATATATGTGCGAAGGTAGACCTCCTCGCCGAAAAACACATAAAGCGGGTCTATCCCCTGTTTAATTTTAAGGCGCAGTTCATTGTAGTTCATAGTTCCTCCATTTCCTCCGGCGAAAAATATCTGCCGGTGTCGTTTTCATCGATCATATATGAGCCGTCATAAAATTCATAGTCAAAAGAGTCCGGCACTCCCGAAAGTAAGCAGACCGCCGGGCAGTACACCTCTTCGCCGTCCTCATAAAACAAAATGCTTGTCCCGAACGCGTCCAAGATATATCCGCGCCCGTAGCGGTCGCCGTCCAATGCCTCTAATGTGAAATTGCCGACAGTCAGAACATCGCCTTTCGATGCGACGGCCTTTTTATAGTCCGCGTCGTCATCCCTCGTCAGCACAACGAGTTTCGCGGCCAGATCGTCCGCAAGTTCGGGATAATCCGCCTCCGCCTCGGTTTTGGTATAGACCAAAACGTCCACGCTCTTAACGCCGAGCGAATCAAGATAGTCCTTCGCGCTCTCGGCGTCGTCGCCGACGAAAAGCACGCGCGCCTCTTCGTCGCACGCCAGGGCACTGCCGCCAAAATAATAAAATCCGTCGCGCACCGGAACGCGGAAGATGAAAGAAAGTGTGAGGCACAAAAGTGAAACGTTTACCAGCGCGAAGGCCGCCATTTTCTTTTTGGCCTTGTAATAAAGGCACATCGCGCCGACCGCAAGAGCCCAGAAAAGAAAGAATAAAAGGGCGTTCTCCGTGTGGATCTTTATATTTGCAAACGGAAGCTTTGCGGCAAGCTCCGCCGTTTTCAATACGAAGCCGATGAGAAAATCCGCCGCCTCGGCTAAAAGGAAGTTGACGCCAAAAAGCTTTAAAAAGATCGCGGCATAGCCCGCTCCCATTATGAAGGGCAGAAGCGGAACGGCGAAAAGATTAGCCAAAAGCGCGGTCAACGGAACCGATCCAAATGCCGCGGCCAGAATCGGGAATGTGAAGACCTGCGCCGAAATGCTCGCCGCAAACGCCTCCGCCAGCGAGCCCGGCAAAAAGCAAAGCGACTTTTTTATCGGCTGTGAAAACGCCGTGATACCGAGCACTGCCGCAAACGACAGCATGAACGAAAGCGAATATGCCGAAAACGGATCTACCGCCAGTATCGCCAGCGCGGCAACGCCGAGCGACGTGTACCCGTCGTAATAGGCATAGAGCGTTTTTGCCGAAAGGTAGAGTGTGAACATCAAAAGCGCTCTGATGCTCGAGGACGACGAGCCCGTCATAATGACGAAAAACGCCGCTGCCGGCAGGCACAAAAAGCGCGCATACCGGTTGTCGGTGATCCTTTTGATGAGATAAAGCACTCCGAACGCCGCGATCGAAACGTGCAGTCCCGATATTGCAACCATGTGCGAAATGCTGCCCATGGAGAGCTTTTGCAAAAATTCTTCGCTCGAATATTCCCGTGAGCCCAAAAGCACCGAACGGGCGAACATCAGCGTTTCTCCGCCCCAGAGCGAATCGGCCGCGGACAAAAGCTTCTGCCTGACAAAGACAGCAAAATCGGAAATTCTGTAAAGCTTAATGTCCTCTCCGGTCTTAATTATCTTTTCGGCGTACAGAGTTAAAAACGCTCCGTTGTCATAGTCGTATAAGCTTTTTGAGACCTCGCCCGTGCCCGAAACATAGAGCATGTCGCCGTACTCAAAATCGGCGGACACCGCACGGAGACTTATTTTAGTCCCGTCCGATGAAACGATCGCCGAAATGTAGTCGTTACTGCGGTACGGAATCGAAGAGACGCGGCAGATGAACCCGTCGGTCCTGTCCAAAAACGCCTCCGCCTCACTCATACCTTTTCTTAAAACGAAATCCGTATTAAAAAAGCCCGCGAAAAGGGCGGCGGCGACGATGAAAGCCGCCGCTGCCTCTTTCCTGAGCAGTCCAATAAACAAAAATATCAGTATGGCCGTGATGATCAAAAGCCAATGGTTAAAGCTGTATAAATACACTCCGGCCGCAAAAAACAGTGCAGAAAATGCCGCGATCCTCGGAAAGTGTTTCATCTTGCAATGAGATCGATATAAGACAGCGCCATTCCCGTTCCCTTCGCGACGCAGGCGACCGCATCGTCGGCGACGGTGACGCTTATTCCGGTCTCCCTCTGGATAAGGCTTGCCGCTCCCTTTATAAGAGAGCCGCCGCCTGTCAGCGTGATGCCGTTCTTGCAAAGATCTGCCACAAGCTCGGGCGGCGTTTCGGACAAGGTCTCATGCACCGCATCCGTCACAAAGGCAAAGCATTCTGTCAGTGGCTTTACGATCTCCTCGCCTGTAACGGTGACGGTTTTGGGAAGCCCCGAAGCAAGACTTCTTCCCTTGACCTCCATCGAAAGCTCATCGTCTGTCGGGAAGACGCTTCCGATGTTCATCTTGATCTCCTCGGCTGTGCGCTCTCCTATCGCGATACCGTATTTATCTCTTATGTATCTTACTATGGATTCGTCAAACCTGTTTCCGGCTGTCTTTATGGACTTGGAAACGACGATTCCTCCGAACGAAATGACGGCAATGTCCGTCGTTCCTCCGCCGATGTCGACCAGCATATTGCCCTCCGGCCGCGAAATGTCGATCCCGGCGCCGATCGCCGCCGCAAGCGGCTCCTCTATAACGAGCGCCTGGCGCGCACCGGCCGCCTCCGCCGCCTCAACAACGGCGCGCTCCTCCACCCCCGTCACGGAGCTGGGAACGCAGATGACAACGCGCGGTTTGAATATCCTGTTCTTGCAGACCTTCAGAAGAAAGTTTCTTAACATTTTCTCCGTCGTGTAATAGTCTGAAATGACGCCGTCCTTAAGCGGGCGGATCGCGACAACGTCGCCCGGGGTGCGGCCGATTAAGGTCTGTGCCTCCTCGCCGACCGCGCGGATCTTTTTCGTCATCGAATCAATCGCTACAACTGAGGGCTCGCGAAGGACAACTCCTTTTTCGGGAACATAGACCAAGACAGAGGTTGTCCCCAAATCTATTCCGATCTCTCCGGTTCGTCCGAACAAAAGCCACTCCCCCTTTCACGATTAATATATGCGCCTTTTATTTTATGTATTCCAGCGCTTTTTTGATTGCTTCTTCTTTTTCGAGAAGCTCAAATTCAGCTTCGTTTCTCAATTTGTATTCAACCAGTCCCTCGCCGGCCTTTTTGCCGACGGTGATCCTTACCGGAATGCCTATAAGATCCCAGTCCTTGAACTTAACGCCGGGGCGCTCGTCGCGGTCGTCGATGATGACCTCGATGCCCTCATCCTCAAGCCTCTTTGTAATCTCCTCGGCCATATTTGCCTGAACGGAATCGTTAACGTTCACCGGAACAACGACAGCCTTGTAGGGTGCAACAGCTACCGGCCAGATGATTCCGTTATCGTCGTGATTCTGCTCGATAACTGCGGCAAGACAGCGGTTGACGCCGATACCGTAGCAACCCATGATAACGCTCTTGTCCTCGCCCGTCTCGTCGCGGTAGGTAAGACCCAGTGCGTCTGAATATTTCGTACCGAGCTTAAAGATGTGGCCGACTTCGATGCCCTGCGCGGTCTTTATTCTCTTTCCGCATACCGGGCAGATGTCGCCCTCCTCGATCGAGCGGATGTCCGCCGTGATCTCGGGCGTAAAGTCTCTTCCCGGGTTCACATTTTCGATGTGGCAGTCCGTCTCGTTCGCGCCGACGATGAAGTTTCTCATCGCCATGACCTCGTTATCGGCAATTATCGGCGCGGAAAGGTTCACAGGGCCGGCAAATCCGACCTTTGCGCCGGTAATCTTAACAACATCCTCCGCGTCCGCAAGTGCGACCTCGGCCGCTCCCGTGATGTTCGCGAGCTTGACCTCGTTTATCTCCCTGTCGCCGCGGACCAAAACGGCATAAAGCTTGCCGTCGCAGTTATATATCATCGTCTTGACAAAGCTCTTTGCGTCCTTCCCGAAGAAAGCGGCAACCTCATCGATCGTCCTTGCGTTCGGAGTCTTGATCTTATGCTTTTCCTTCATTTCTTCGTTTGAAGTCTCGGGCGCAACGCAGACGGCTTTTTCGATGTTCGCGCTGTAGCGGCAGTCCTCGCAGTATGCGATCGTGTCTTCTCCGACCTCGGAAATAACCATAAACTCCTGGCTTCCCGATCCGCCCATCGCCCCGGTGTCCGCGTCAACTATCATATAGTTAAGGCCGAGCCTGTCAAATATTCTTCTGTATGCGTCATACATTGCCTTATACGACTCGTCAAGCCCTTCCTTGGTCGTGTCAAAGCTGTATGCGTCCTTCATAATAAATTCGCGCGTTCTCATGACGCCGAAACGGGGACGGCGCTCGTCGCGGTACTTTGTCTGCATCTGATAGAGCGTGAAGGGATAGTCCCTGTAGGAATGAACGGAATCGATCACCGTCTGCGTGAATATCTCCTCATGCGTAGGGCCTAAGCAAAAGTCCCTGTCGTTCCTGTCCTTCAAGCGGAACATATCGTCGCCGAAACGCTCCCATCTGCCGGACTTCTGATAGCACTCTGCCGGAAGGAGCGCGCTCATCAAAAGCTCCTGCGCGCCGGCTCTATCCATCTCCTCACGGATAATATTCTGAACATTGTGTAAAACCTTAAGTCCGAGAGGAAGATAAGAGTACACACCTGCCGCGAGCTTGCTTATAAGCGCTGCGCGCATCATTAAAATGTGGCTCGATATTTCAGCCTCCGCCGGAGCCTCTCTCAGCGTGGGCATAAGTAATTTTGACGCTTTCATAAATATAACACCTTCTAAAACTCATAATAAACTTATTATATTCTACCATAAAACGCACCATAATGCAAGCCCCGAGTTCAAAAAATTGAACCCGGGGCTTTTTTAATCTTCTTTATTAAATCCGAAGCCGGCGATCTCGGTCACCGGGAGCGAGAACGTGATGGCGTTCGCCTCTGTTCCGGCGCCCGCTTTTTCCACTATCGCGCGCATTATCTTTGCCTTTTCTTCTTTTTTAGCGACGATCAGGATGACCTCTTTTTCCGTCGCGATCGAAACGGAGAAGAAGTTTTCCGTGCTTCCCTTTCCCGTTCCCTTGCCGTGAAGGACCGTGCCGCCCGTCGCGCCCGCGCCGCGTGCCGCGTCCATAACAACGTCGGTCCACCCTTCGTTCGCGATAACGACGATGAGTTCATATTCCAGATCAAGCTCAGGTGCTCGGCCTTTCATGGCCTCGCCTCCGCTTAAATATTCCACGGTCTTTCCACCTCCGACACTTTTTACCGGCACGGAAACGATTATTCCCTGTCCCGGCACACCGATAAACGTTTTGTTTTTTTCTTCTTTGATGATCTGTATTGTCTTCTCCTTGGTGCAGACGGTGACAACGGCTCTCTTTTCATTGTTTTCAATGCCCAATAACTCCAGCATATTGCTGACCGCCGTGCCCTTTGCACGAAATGTCAGGCAAAACGGAAGCGAAAGATTTTCGCAAATCTCTGCTATCACCTCTGCCGTATCGGGCGGACAGATTGAAATCACATAATTCATTATCATCCCTCCCAGAGCTCGACAATATCGTAATCTCCGTATGCCGGCTTTTTCTCCACGCGCTCTTCCTTTTTGCCTTTAAGACTGTAGCAGAAGCCCAGTATCTGAATGGAAATAAGCGGCATCATTGCAACGAGCGCGACAAGACCGAATGCGTCCGAAACGGCGTTTCCGCCGAGCGAGGCAGACGCGCCGATCATAAACTGAAGCATAAATGTCGCCGTCATCGGGCCGGAGGCAACACCGCCTGAGTCAAACGCGATCGCCGTGTAAATATCCGGCACGAAAAACGAAAGTATGAGTGCCGTCACATAGCCGGGAATTAAAAACCAGAGCACCGAGACCCCGCTGATGACCCTTATCATCGAAAGCCCCATCGCGACGGCGATTGCCGCAGATAGGCTGAGTTTTATCGCCTTGCCCGGAATCGCGCCGGCGCTGACCTCTTCTATCTGGCGTTGCAGAACCGCGACCGCCGGCTCGGCCGAGATGATGAACCAGCCGAAAAGCATCGAAAGCGGAACCAGGAGCACTTTTGCGCTCCCCGTCGCAAGCGATGAGCCTAAGACCATGCCGAGCGACGAAAAGCCGACGTTGACGCCCGTTAAAAAGAGCACGAGCCCGATATATGTATATAAAAGTCCGATAAGAATTTTGCCGAGCGAGTGGCGCGAAAGCTTTAATGAGAAAAGCTGAAACAGCAAAAATATTAAAGCTATCGGCAAAAGCGAAAGCGCCATTTCCATAAGGTAGTCGGGAAGTGCGGCAAGATATTCCCTGCCGATTTCGCCCGTCGTGTTATAAACCTTTGTGACGACGTGCGTTTCCCCGCTTTGCTCCGAATAGAAAAATCCCAATAATAAAACCGCGAGTATCGGCCCGATTGACGACAGTGCAACGAGACCGAACGAGTCCGCCTCCGCCTTTTTATCGCTTCGGATGTTGGACACGCCGACGCCGAGCGCCAGAATGAAAGGCACTGTCATCGGCCCGGTCGTGACGCCGCCGGAGTCAAACGCGATGCCCAAAAAGTCCGGCTCGGCAAAAGCCGCGAGCGCGAAAACGACAGCGTAGCACACCAAAAGCAGCCATCTTAATTTAATGCCGGTTATGATTCTGAACATACAAAGCGCCAGAAACAGACCCACGCCGATTCCGACCGTTACCAGCAGAGCAACCGTGTTAATGTGCGGCACGGTTTCGGCAAGCACGAAAAGATCCGGCTCGGCAACAGTCACCGCAAAGCCCAGTGCAAAGCTCACCGCCAGAATGAACGGGAGCTTTTTCGTCTTGGTCATCGCCGTTCCGATCTTGCTTCCGATTGGAGTCATCGAGGTTTCCGCACCGAGCGAAAACAGACTGATTCCAAGCATTAAAAACACCGTTCCGACAAGGAAATTCAGCATAAGATCCGTCCTTATCGGGCTGACAGTGAAAGAAAGGACTATCACTATCAGCAATATCGGCATAACGGACGAGGCCGCCTCGCCGAACTTTTCGGCGATCGCCGCATGGTGTTCTTTTATAACTTCTCTTTTCTTCAGCCCGACCACCTGCCTTTTTTCTACCTATTTATTATAGTACTCTATTATTGTACCATAAAATTCCCCTCGCCACAATAAAAGTTTTTAAATATAAATTGTAAAAATTATTCCGGATAAATCACAAGGTCTTTGAAAAATTCGTCATATGAACAGCCGTATATCTCACGGAGCGCGATAAGAACGCTCACTTTTATGTTAAGCTCGCCGGCTTCATATTTTGCATAGGTCGTCCTTCCTATATCGCACCCCATGCACTGAAGGCGTGCACACAGTTTTTCCTGTGAGAGCCCCATCTTTGTGCGCAGTCTTCTTGAGTTGTCGCCCATATTAAGGTCGCGCCTCAATTTTTGTTCCATGGTCACCGCTCCCTTTTAAGGTCATCCGAAATGCTCTTGCAGGCGTTATAGATAAGGCTGCGTTCAGAGGGCGACAGCCCGGCAAGAAGGAGCGAAAACGCCTTGTCAAATTCAACCTCGGAACGGTCGACAACATCCATCAGAAGAGAGTCGACGCTCGTGTCAAGCGCGTTCGCGATCAAAATAATGCTCGGAAGACTCAGCTTCGTCGCTCCGCGCTCAATGTGAGAGATCAGCGTGTCACTCAAATTTGCCCTCTCGGCAAGCGACGACTGGGTCATGCCCTTTCTTTTTCTCGCCTCGCGCACTCTTTTTCCTATCGCTTTATAATTAATTTCCATATTATATCACCCCGATTTTTTTATAATATGTATTGTATATCCTAAAAGGATGTGTTAAAATAGAACAGATATCCTTTTAGGATATACAATACATATTTAAATTTGAGGTGAAAAAATATGAGTGAAAAAAACAGTAATTCTTTTTATGATGAGTGCGAGAGGGAATTTTTATCCGGCGTCAGAGAGTTCTTTTTGGCAGACGGCTCAGAAGAAGAAAAAGAAGCGCTCTTAAGGTTAAAATCCAAGCACGGCGATGTGCGCATTTTCGTCGCCGACGGATGCATGGTTGCAAATGAACTAAAATAAAAAATTTCAAAATCAATGCAACTTTCTTGCCTACTTAATTGTATTATAAGTGCAGGAGAGTATTCCTCTTTTGAAAATCATTAAATTTCCCCTTAGTGTATTGACAATACTCTCCTGCTGTTGTATAATTTTTATACCAAAAGGAGGCAAGAAAATATGAAAAAATTCTATTCAAAGCTAATGGCGCTGATGCTTGTTTTCACCTTCACTTTCTCTACCTATGCGGTAAATGCGGCCGATGAAACGGGCACGGCCGGCACCGTGACGGAATCCGGGGATAATAAAGACACCCCTGATAGTTCCGGCGATGAAAATGGCGTGGATACCAAGAAGGACGATACCACGGTCGATGATAAGAAAGACGACCAGGGCGAGACCGATCCCGGCAAGGATGACGGCAAGACCGATCCCGGCAAGGACGACAGCAAGACCGATCCCGGCAAGGACGACGGCAAGACCGATCCCGGCAAGGACGATGGCAAGACCGATCCCGGCAAGGACGATGGCAAAACCGATCCCAAGCCCACAAAAACGAAGCCGGACGACGTTACATATAAGGCAAAGGTTGACGATTCTGTGACCTTCTCGGCGAAGGATTTCACCGCTCAGTACAAAGAGATCACGAACGAATCGTTCTCCTATATGCAGATCACAAAGCTTCCCTCGTCGAGCTACGGCGTTCTTTACTATGACTATGAGGGCAGAAACGAAGCCAAGGTAAGAACCTCGAGCAAGCTGACGACAGCTTTCCTTGACAAGATCAGCTTTGTTGCCGCGAAAAAGGGCTCTGTCACCATTCCCTACACGATGTACGGAACGGGAAAGACGCTCACCGGAAACATCATCATCACGATAAGCTCGGAAAGCTCATCTTCCTCTTCGGCGACGATAAGTTACACCGCTGACGACGACTCTGTAAAATTCCGCTCGGCGGATTTCAAGAGTGCCTGCTCGGACGCGACGGGAAAGACGCTTGACTTTGTCAAGTTCACACTCCCCTCCTCTTCAAAGGGCACGCTCTGGTATGACTATGAGGGTTCCGACGAGGCAAAGGTGACCGCAAACAAGAAATATTATGCGGCGGACACTCCCTCTCTTAACAAGGTTTATTTCGTTCCCGAGTCCGGCGCATCGGGCACGGTTTCCATAAGCTTCACGGGAACGACAACGAACGAGAAGACTTTCACGGGCACCGTTAAGATCAAAATGTCTTCCTCTTCTTCCTCTTCGTCGGTGATCAAATATACCGTGAAGAGCTCGTCCGAGGTTGACTTTAAGGTACGCGACTTTGAAAAGGCATGCACGGCGGAGACGGATTCCGAGCTCACGAAGATCGTGTTCACCTCTCTTCCCTCTGCGTCGAAGGGCAAGCTCTACTTAGGCTACAAGTCTTCTTCAAGATATGACGAGATAGTCTCCGAAGACGAGGACTATTATGTTGACGACGACCCGGCAATTTCGGACATCACGTTCGTTCCCAAGTCGTCCGCCTCCGGCACAGTCACCATAAAGTATAAGGGTTACTACTCAAGGTCAAAATATTATGACGGCACGGTTCAGATAAAGATTACCGGTTCTTCATCAAGAGACGACGACGATGACGACGATGACGATGATGACGATATCTCGACCTTGACGCTTACCACGAACAAGAATAAAGAGGTTTCGTTAAACGCCTCCTCGATCTCCTCTGCCTACAAGAAGGCAACCGGCAAGACCTTGAGCTACATCAAGCTTTCCTCCGTCTCCTCTTCGTACGGCAAGCTCTATTATGACTATGACAGTGACGATGAAGAGGCTGTAAGAAGCTCCGATAAATACTATGCGAGCAAGAACCCCTATATCAAGAATGTAAGCTTCGTGCCTGCGAAAAACTACACCGGAACAGTGACGCTTTCATACACTGCATATCCTTCCTCTGGCACGGGAACAGACGGCAAGATAAAGATCACCGTCAAGGGCTCGTCAAAGGACGATGATGATGACAACACCAACGGCAGTGCAGACGTTTCGCTCGGCGTTGTTAAAAACAGAAGTGTGACCTTCACGGTCAGCCCCTTCAACGTTGCAAGCATAAGCGTGACGGACGACTCGATAAGAAGCATCCGCTTCGGTGCGGTAAACTCCTCTTACGGAAAGCTTTACTATAATTACGGCACATATTCGCAGAAGGAAGTTCCCGCAGCGGCAGTGTTCTATGCTTCGGGAGAGCCCTATATCACCGGAGTTACGTTTGTTCCGGCCAAGGGCTACACCGGAAATGTAACTATCCCCTACACGGGCACAAACAACTCCGGAAAGACCTTTTCAGGCGTTGTGCGCATCGCAGTTACCTCATACAAAAAGCTCTTCTCGGACGTTACGGAGGATAAGTGGTATTACGACACCGTAAGCATAGTTTGCGACGCAAACCTCATGCGTGGAACATCGGACACGACCTTCAATCCCGAAGGCAGCATGACCGTTGCCGAAGCGATTACAATGGGCGCACGCCTTTATAACAGCATCAGGGGCGGCACGGATGCGACATTCACGGCATCGGCAAGCGGAAACTGGTTTGACGTTTATGTCTCCTTCGCGATCAAGAACGGCATCATTAAGGCGGACGACTTCTCGGATTACACAAGAACCGCGACGAGAGCCGAAATGGCATACATCTTCTACCACAGCGTTACCCCGGCATATCTTTCGGCGATAAACTCCTGGAACTCGCTTCCGGACGTTACGATCTATGACAAGTACGTCTCGGAGATTTATTCTCTCTACAACGCCGGCATACTCACAGGAAACGACAGCTACGGCACATTCGGACCTTCAAGCGAGATCACAAGAGCGCAGGCAGCTGCTATTCTCGGAAGAACCGGAAATATCATCGACAGGATCAAGAAGTAATCAGATTCCAAAAGCGCTCCGCCTATAAGCGGAGCGCTTTTTTGTTCATATACTTGTGAATTTTTTTAAAAAAATATTGACTTTTTAGTAAAATACATATATTATGGATATAATGGTTTATAATTTTAAGGAAGGGATGAAATCAAACATGTCAAAAAAACAAATCCATGCCGAAAGAAACACGGCGAAAAAAGCGGAAACTGCCGCGCTTCGTGAGAGGCTTGAAAACTACATCGTTCTGCAGACAAGCATCGTTTTGGTTCTTGCAGTTCTCTTTGCGGTTTTCAACAACTACTTAAAGAGCGGCACACTCACCGGCGGAATGATGGTGCTTTGCGATATTCTTATGTGGCTCGGCGTTGCGGCCGTTTTGGTGTTCGCAGTTTTGGGCTATGTCAAGAAGGACAAGTCGCTTTTCAAATGGTGCGGTGCAGGCCTTGCAAATGCAGCGATCTGGTCCGTGTTTTACCGCTTTGGTTCGTTTAAGGGCCACGGCTGGCTTTCCGGCGTTGCCGTAAGCTATTATGCGATTGCTCTTTACTTCATTTTCTGCCTTGTTTATTATCTTCTTGCAATGAACAAAAAGTGGAATAAAAAAGGCGTACGCATTGCGTTCTTCACAGTTGCGTCAATCGTTGCTCTCGCACTTGTCATCGGCACTATCGTGCTCATGTATTTAGGCGGCAACCTGACCGGCTTTGCAAAGTAATTTGATTCGGAGGTAATTATGGACGAAAACAAAAACTTAAATCCCGAGGGCGAGGAGAAGCTCCCCGAGGAAAACACTTCGGAAAACACCGCTCCCGAAGAAATTTCGGACGAGGTAACAGAAACGGTTACGGAAGAGGTTACAGAAACCGCTTCCGAGGAAAACGCTCCTCTTTCTCCCGAGGCTGAGGAACTTTTCGCAGAAGTGAACGATTTTCCTGAGCCGGAGGAGGCTCCCAAGAAGAAAAAAACCGGGCTTTTCATCGGTATCGGCGCACTCATAATCGTGCTCATTGCCGCCGCGGCATTTTTGTTCCTCGGCAGGGGCTCGTCATCCGAGGGCACGGGCAATCTCTTATCACAGGGCTTTGCCGCTGTAAAAGGCGATTACCTTTATCATGTTGACTTTTCCGATCTTAAGATGCACAAAACCAGCTTGAAGACCGGCGAAGGCGAAGCTGTGACCGACGACTATGCCGTTTACATTTCAAACTACAGAGGCGACATATATTATATGGGTTACAAGCCTGCCGATGACGGACAATCCTATGTTTACGAATACAAGAAATTCGTGGACGGCAAGAACGACAAAGTGATCTTGTCCGAATCCGTCACCTCTCCCCAGCTTACGGACGGCTATCTTTACTACTTAAAGTCCGTTCCCGAGTTCCATTCCGGCTATTCGAGCAGGCTTTACCGTGTGAGCCTTTCCGGCGGCGAGCCTGAAACAGTTTGTGATGCGCTCATGATCTCCTATCTTGTTGACGGTAAAGACCTTTACTACTGCGATGTTGAGACAACCTCTCTCGTTCGCGTTAAGCTTGCCGATTCAATAAAGATCGCAAAGGAGACCCCGCTTGAGGATGGCGCAAAGAGAGCCTCCGATGAGCTCGGCGCAGAGCCTGTCGCTTCGTCTGTTGTAACCTGCATGGCGATGAGAGGCAACACGCTTTACTATATTGACGCGCAGACCGGAAACTACACTCTCTGCACCTATGACTTAAAGACAGGCGAGCAGGGCGTTGTAAATAACGGCGTTACCGCGGCGACCATCAACATCTACGGTAAATTCTTATATTACTACAGCACATCCGATTTCAGCGTTTATCGCATGAATCTCGACGGATCGAACGTCACGAAGATAACCGATCCCGGCTACGGATATATGATCCTTTCCGGAAACAGATTCATCTCGATGGAATTCTCAGATGACTACAAGCAGTACATTTCTGTTTGCGACCTGGACGGAAATGAGCTTATGGAAATTGGCCTTGACTCGGACGATGAGGAATATTACGACGATTCCGCGGCGGATGAGACGGCGGACGAACCGGCCGCAGAGGCTGACTCAGAGTCTGATACTGATACTGATACTGATACTGATACTGACGCTGAACCCGCTGCTTAAGCGAAAATCAAAAGATGACGGTGTAAATTAATTACACCGTCATCTTTTTCGCATAAAACAGCGTGCGCACATTTGGCTCCCTCTTTAGAGGGAGCCAAATGTGCGCACTTCCTTTTTTACATATACCTTGCGTTAATCTTTTTCTTAATGTATCCCGCTCCGAGCAAGATAAGCACTCCGAGCACGACAGAGCCTGCGAAAATGTACACCCATGGCTCAACCGCTTGGTCGATCTTAAGCTCCTCCCAGAGGTTATTTTCGAGGTTCTGCGTGGATGAGTCCAGCGTCTCAAAATAGCTTGATTTGATCCCACCGACCGGATATAATATTCCGATCGCCTCAGGGTGAAGCTCCGTCATATCCGCGATATAGTCCTCATTTTCGCTGACCAAAAGATTGGGTGACGCATAACAGGTGTATTCCGCATTTGCGACCGCAATTTCTTCAGAAAGCATGAAGTTTATATATTCCTCGGCAATCTCCTTGTTCTTGGCGCACGAGGGAATGCACATCGCGTCCACAAATATGTTCGTTCCGCTTTCGGGATAGTAAAAGTCAAGATCCTCATTGTCTTCATACATCGTGAAAAAGTCGCCCGCGTAGTAAGGCGCAACCGCCGCAGAGCCGTTCTTCATTTTGTTGAACACCTCGTCCATTACATAACTCTGAACAAGCGGCTTCTGCTTTGCTAAAAGCTCCTTCGCCTCGCGCCACTCTCCCTCGTCGGTCGTGTTAACGTCGATTCCCTTCCAGTACATCGCCGTTCCGAACGCGTCTCTCGGGTTGTTAAACTGCAATATCTGCCCCTTTAAGTCCTCGTCCCAAAGCGCATCCCAGTCGGTATAGGGCTTGTCCACAAGCGTCGTATTATAAATGATGCCGACGTAGCCGCACTGATAGGGCACGCTGTATTCGCTCTTTTCATCGTAATATGCGTTTTTATACTGCGGATCAATGTATTCAAAATTCGGAATGTTCGAAAAATCAAGCTTTAACAAAAGGTTTTCGTCGATCATTCTTGCGATCATATAGTCCGAAGGGACAACAACGTCATAGCTTACGCCGCCGCTTCTTAACTTGTTATACATATCCTCGTTGCTTGCGTATGTCGTGTAGTTGACCTTTAAGCGCTTGCCGTATTTTTCAAAATAGTAGTTCTCAAATTCTTTATTTACGTCCAGCGTGTCCTCTGATCCGTCTGAAATATATTCACCCCAGTTATAGACGTTTAAGACCTCGGCCTTCTCGCCTCCGCAACCGGACAGTGTTAAAAGAATCTGCATGGCCGCAAAAAGGACCGGAAATATTTTTCTCATCACTCAAGTGTCCCCTTTCCTTCAATCTTCTGCCCCGAACGGTTTGAGAGAATCAAAAGAATCAGTACCACGCCGATCATGAGCGACGAAAGAGCATAAATATCGGGTGTTACCTCTTTTTTAGTCATTGAATAAATCAAAAGCGGCAGAGTCTGAAAATCCGTTCCCGTGGTGAAATAGCTGATCACGAAATCGTCGAGAGACAGCGTGAACGCCATAACGAATCCCGAAACGATGCCGGGCATGATCCCGGGAAGCTCCACCTTGAAAAACGACTGAACGGGCGTGCAGCCCAGATCCATCGCCGCCTCGGAAAGGCTCTTGTTTAACGACAGTACCCTAGGCCTTACAGAAAGAATAACGTAAGGCAGGCAGAAGGTAATATGTGCGATCAGAATCGTCCAGAATCCGAGTGTTTCGTCCGTCATCAATATATTGCCTCCGACAAAAACAAACAAAAGCATCATCGAGATACCCGTCACGATGTCGGGGCTCATCATCGGCACATTGGTGAGTGAAAGAACCGCACCCTTGGCTATCTTGCTTCTCATCTTTCCGATGCCGACAGCCGCCGCAGTGCCTATGAGTGTGGAAGCTGCCGCCGCTGAAAGCGCAAGTATGAGTGTGTTTTTAAGCGCCGTAAAGGTCGCCGGGCTCTTAAAGAGCTCCTTATACCAGTAAAGCGAAAAGCCGGTGAACGAGCCGGTGTTTCCGGAGCTGTTAAAAGAGAACAGCACCAGAATCAAAATCGGCGTGTAGAGAATTAAGAATATTAAGAAAAGATAGAGTTTTTCCGATTTTTTCACAGGCGCACGCCTCCTTCCTCGCCGGAGAACTTATTCATGATAAAGAGCGACAAAAGCACAAGAACCATCATGACGAGCGATATTGCCGCACCGATGTTATATGTCGCGATGTTCTGGAACTGGCGCTCGATAGTGTCACCCAGAAGGTCAAATGTTCCGCCGCCAAGCTTTTGCGAAATGTAGAATGTGCTGATTGACGGCACGAAAACCATCGTTATGCCGGATATGATGCCGGACTTTGAAAGCGGAAGCACCACTTTCGTTATCGTTTTCATATGACTGCATCCCAAATCCCCCGCCGCCTCCAAAAGGTTTTTATCAAGCTTTGAGATAACGGTGTATATCGGAAGCACCATATAAGGGAAAAAGTCATATGCCATACCGAAAATGACAGCGCCCTTTGTGCCTATTAAGTGTACCTTAGCGAGGCCAAGGCTTGTCAGCACGCCGTTTAATATCCCTCCGTCGTCCATTATTGCCATCATAGAATAGGTACGGATCAAAAGGTTTGTCCACATCGGGAGCATCAAAAGTATCATCAGCACCTTTTTAGTATTCGGTCCGGATTTTGCCATGATATATGCAAGCGGATAGCCGAAAATGAAGCAGAAAAACGTTGCAATAACGGAAAGGCTGACCGAGAGTGCAAAGGTCTCCGTATGTTCGGCAAGCGCATAGATGTTATCCATCGTAAACGCTCCGTCCGCATTTGTGAATGCAAAATATATCACAAAAAGGAGAGGAAACACGATGAAGAGCACCATCCACACAATGTGCGGATATGCCGCGAGGCGGCCGAGTGACGAATGTTTTTTCATTATCCTGCCCCCTACTCTTCAACAAAGTCCGCGTCCGAAATGGTGTCCATCTCGTCGCTGAAGCTTGAATAGTCGCCGAATTTGCCCGAATATTCGGATTTTTTCATAATGTGGATTGCGTCCGGCTCGATGTAAAGGCCGATCTCTTCGCCTTCGCCGACGAAATCCGTCGTCTGTATCATCCACTTAAAGCCTCCGATGTCGACGATTATCTCATAGTGAACGCCCTTAAAGGTCACGCTTGTAACAGTTCCCTTTAGCATTCCGTCCTCTTTTTTCACAACGTCCACGTCTTCGGGGCGAACGACAACATCCACCGCCTCGCCCCTCGAAAAGCCCTTGTCCACGCAGGTGAAGGTGTTCGATGAAAACGTGACATTAAAGTCCTCGTTCATCACGCCGTCAACGATGTTGCTCTCACCGATAAAGTCCGCAACAAAAGCGTTTTCAGGCTCGTTATAAATATCTGTCGGCGACCCGATCTGCTGAATCCTTCCTTCACTCATAACGACCACAACGTCCGACATGCTTAATGCCTCCTCCTGATCGTGAGTGACATATATAAAGGTGATCCCCGTCTGTTTCTGAATCTTTTTAAGCTCGGACTGCATGTCCTTGCGAAGCTTTAAATCAAGCGCGCCCAGAGGCTCATCAAGAAGCAGGACCTTCGGCTTGCTGATAAGTGCGCGCGCGATCGCGACTCTCTGCTGCTGACCGCCCGAAAGAAGCGTGACGTTCTTTTTTTCAAAGCCCTTTAACGCCACAAGCTCAAGCATTTCCCTGACCTTTTTTGAGATCTCCTTATTGGGCACTTTTGCAACTCTCAATGCGAAAGCGATGTTTTCATACACATTAAGATGCGGAAAAAGCGCATATTTCTGAAAAACGGTGTTTATATGGCGCTTATATGCCGGAACATCGTTGATTTTCTTGCCTTCAAAACACACCTCGCCCGAATCGGGCTCCGTAAATCCGCCGATGATGCGAAGCGTCGTCGTCTTTCCGCAGCCGGACGGCCCCAAAAGCGTGATAAACTGACTGTCATAAATGTCCAGATTCAGGTTGTCAAGCACCGTCTCCCCATCGAAAACCTTCGTAATGTTTTTAAGTTCAATAATTTTTTTCATGCCCGTTCCCCCTTAAATTAAGTGTAAAAAAAGACAAGCAATGCACATATACATCGCTTGTCCTTCAAAACACTTAAAGTATAACAAGGCTTTAATGGATTGGTTTCCGAGAGTTAACGCACTCTTATTGACCGTTTCACAAGTCGATGTATGTTCATCGTTTCTGGTTATAAAGTAACCAACTTATAAAATTTGAGCTTTTGACTCAATCAATAATCCCGAATGAATTCGGGCTTCGGCGTTTGACCCGGCTGTCCGTGTGGCCTTGGCTAATTTCTTAGCGGTCATAATTTTTATCTTTTATCAGATTATAGCATACCGGCACATTTTTTGTCAATGTAAAATACGACAGAATTCGGGCCGTTATTTATAATAATTTTGTATTATTCTTCCCAGTTATGATAAACGTCCTGAACGTCGTCATCGTCCTCAAGCATTTCGATGAGCTTGTTCATGTTCTTTATCTGCTCCTCTTCCGTAAGCGTTACCGTGGTAACGGGCACATAGGTATCCTCGGAATCCGCAACCTCGATTCCGGCGTTTGCAAGCGCCTCCGACACCTCCCAGACCTTTTCGGGCTCGGTCATAACCTCAAAACAATCGTCCTCGTCTGAAATATCAAGCGCACCTGCCTCAAGCGCCGCAAGCGTGAACTCGTCTTCATCGGAAATATTCTCCTTGTCAACAACGATAATGCCCTTTCTTTCAAACATAAAGGACACACAGCCCGTCGTTCCCAGGTTTCCGCCGTATTTATCGAAATAATGGCGCATATCCGCCGCTGTTCTGTTTCTGTTATCGGTCAGCGTTTTAACCATAACGGCAACGCCCGAAGGACCGTATCCCTCATATGTGATATCCTCGAAATTATCCGCATCCCCGTCGCCGGCCGCCTTCTTAATGCAGCGCTGGATATTATCGTTGGGCATATTATTGGATTTTGCCTTCGCAATAATGTCCTTAAGGCGTGCATTTGACGCCGGGTCAGGTCCTCCCATCTTAACGATTACGGCAATTTCGCGGCCGAGCTTTGTGAAAACCTTCGCTCTCTCCCCGTCCGTCTTCTCTTTTTTTCTTTTAATATTGTTCCATTTTGAATGGCCTGACATTTTTTTCATTCCTTTCTTAGCACTATCCATACTATAATACACTATTTTCTTGAAAAATGCAAGACGCTAATGCGTTTTTTTTACTATATTTAATAGAAAATTAATTGACATCGGCATTTTATTAATGTATCATAGTATATATAGCATAAAGGAGAGGATAAGGTTGACAGAATTTTTCATAGAACAGCTCTCCCATTTCGACGATGGGATGAAATATTTAATGACGTTTTTGATCTCAATGCTCCCGATCGTGGAGCTTCGCGGTGCGGTCCCCGTCGGCACGGCTCTGGGGCTTGACCCATATCTTGTGCTTCTTTTCTCGATCATCGGAAACATTGTTCCGGTACCCTTCATCGTCATTTTTGCAAGAAAGATAATTCAGATTTTAAAAAGAACGAAATTCTTTTCAAAAATTGCCGACCGGCTTGAAAGCAAGGTTGAAAAAAATAAAGCAAAGATTATCAAATACGAAAAACTCGGTCTTTTTATATTTGTTGCGCTTCCGCTTCCAGGCACGGGTGCTTGGACGGGAGCTCTCGTTTCATCGTTCCTTGATTTAAGGCTCAAAAACAGCTTTATTCCGATCAGCGCCGGCGTCGTTACCGCCGGGATAATTATGACGCTCGGTAGCCAGGCGGTGAAATTTCTCTTTTCACTCTTTTAACCCCCTTGCATAAAATGAAGTAGGGTGATATAATGATACTAACAGTCATTGCACTTTTACTTTCATCGTTTTTAATTATGCTCTCGGATATAAAAAGGACTATGCCCGACTCTTTTATTACAATGGATGAGGCAAAAGACCTTGATATATACATATTTTCTTCAAGACTGTCGGGCTTCGGCAGTCTTTATGTGATTGATGAAAAAGGAGAGCTTTCTGACTTTAAGGATTACTTATGATCAAGAGGGGGTCATTTTTTGGCAGAGGTTTTGGAGGGAACGGTCGAGCACATCACGTTTTCCAACGAGAGCAACGGCTACACCGTTTGCGACGTTTCGTCAAACGGCATTTTAATATGTGCGGTCGGGTGTATGCCCGGCCTTTCCGTCGGTGAGGAGGTTCGCTTAACCGGATCGACGGTTATGAACCCTTCGTACGGCGAGCAGTTCGCTGTCGAAACGTTCGAGCGTGTGATGCCGAAAAAAATCGGCTCGATTTTAATGTATCTTTCCTCCGGCGTGATAAAGGGAATCGGCGAGGCGACGGCGAAAAAGATCGTTCAGACCTTCGGCGAGGAAACGCTCGATATAATCGCGTCGGAGCCTGAAAAGCTCACGAAAATAAAGGGCATCACCCCGGCCAAGGCCTCTCAGATACACACATCGTTTATCGAAAAGCGCCGCGTTCAGCAGACCATTATGTTTTTAAGGCCGTACTCGGTTTCCGTTGAGCTTTCGATGCGCGTTCACAAAATTTTAGGCTCAGGCGCGGTGGAGCAGATCGAGGAGAACCCCTATATCCTCTGCGACCGCGTTCCGGGCATCGGCTTTGAAACGGCGGACAAGATCGCAAAGACTTTAAATATCGAAGGGTCGGACTTAAGAAGGGTGAAAAGCGGCATCCGCCATGTGCTTATCACCGTCGCGTCGCAGATGGGGCACACCTTCGTTCCCGAGTCGCGTCTGACAGAATATGCCTCGCGCCTTTTGGGTGCCGATGAGGACGTTATCGAGAACGCCTATGTCCACCTTTTAAAGGAAAATGAGCTTTTTGCCTTCAATTCCTACGACGAGGGAAAGTGCTATCAGCTCGCCGCATATTACAATGCGGAGCGCTCCATCGCAAAAAAGCTCGTTTCCATGGTGAGAACGCCGACGGAAAAGGAGCTTTCGCGCCTTGACAAAATAATCAGACTTTCGGAGGAAAAAAATAATATCACGCTCTCCGAGGAGCAAAAGACCGCGGTCAAGACCGCGGTATACGGCGGTATCACCGTCATCACCGGCGGCCCCGGAACAGGAAAAACGACGATAATCAAAACAATATTGGACTGCCTTGATTCGCTCGGGGCGACCTATCAGCTCGCCGCTCCCACGGGACGCGCGGCCAAGAGGATGACCGACTCCTGCGGTGCCGAGGCCAAGACCATTCACCGCCTTTTGGAAACCGATTTTTCCGGCGGAGACAGCCTATCCTTCTCGCGCAACGAGAAAAACCCGATAGATTCTGACTATATCATTGTCGACGAGATGAGTATGGTGGACACGCTTTTAATGCGCTGTCTGACCGCGGCGATCGCGCCCGGAACGGGGCTCATACTTTTGGGCGATGCCGACCAGCTCCCCTCCGTCGGCGCTGGGTCTGTCCTTCGCGATATTATAGAGAGCGAGGGCTTTCCGACATTAAAGCTCACTCACATTTACCGCCAGGCGGCAGAAAGTATGATCGTTTTGAACGCCCACAAGATAAACGACGGCGAAACGCCCTATTTTAACAAGGCGGACAACGACTTTTACCTTGTAACACGGCCGACTCCGGCCTCGATAGCAGACGCAATCGTATCGCTCGCCGGGACAAGGCTCAAAAATAAATATCATTTCGACCCGATGACTGATATTCAGGTCATTTCGCCGACGAAAAAGTCCCTTATCGGAACGGTCTATTTAAATTCACGCCTTCAGGCGGAGCTCAATCCTCCCTCGCGCGAGAAAGCGGAGATGCGCTTCGGCGAATTTATCTTCCGCGACGGAGACAAGGTTATGCAGACCGAGAACGACTATGACATGGAGTGGACAAAAAACGGCGAGGAGGGTAGCGGCATTTTCAACGGAGACATGGGGCGTATAATTAAAATCGACAGGCACAGCCGTGCCGTGGCCGTGCTTTTCGACGATAACCGCCGCGCCTTATACAGCTTTGAAAAGCTCAAAAACTTAACGCTTTCATATGCCATCACCGTTCACAAAAGCCAGGGAAGTGAATTTGAGTGCGTTATCATGCCGCTCCACAAATGCGCGCCACAGCTGATGACGAAAAACCTTTTCTATACCGCTGTCACCCGTGCGAAGACTCTTGTGGTCCTTGTCGGCGTTTCCGAGGCGGCGGAATTTATGGTTCATAACACGATAGAGCAGCGCCGCTATTCTGCGCTGACGGATAGGATAGCCGATTTTTTGTAAAACAGCAGCGCACAAAAAGCCTAAAACAGTAACGTCATAAAAGCACTGTAGCATTAATGTTACAGTGCTTTTTTCTCAAAACCGATACTTTCTTATCACGGGCCGGCCGGGCTTTTTATTTTACGATTAAATTGCCGACGTTATAGACTATCACCGCCGCGATATAGGCCGTCATAAGCTGCATCACGACAGCAAACGCCGCGTATTTTGCCGACTTTGTTTCGTTCTTTATCGTCGCGATTGTCGCAACGCACGGAACATATAAAAGGCAGAACACCATAAACGCATATGCCGAAACGCTCGTAAATCCGAGCGAGGTGAGAACGGAGTAAACGTTTCCGCCGCAAAGCACGCCGATACTCGTAACAACGACCTCCTTTGCCGCGATTCCCGAAATGAGCGCGACAACGATCTGCCAATAGCCGAGACCCGCTGGCTTTAACACGCCCGTCAAAAGTTCGCCGATATAGCGCCCGAAGCTTTTTGACATATCGCCTCCGGTGTATCCGCCCGGGCCGAAATTAAGCACAACCCACACAATGACGGACGCTATGAATATCGTCGTTCCGGCTTTGGTGAGATAATCCTTGATTTTCTCGGTCACATATATCCAGATGGTTCTCCCGTTCGGCCGCTTGTATTCGGGAAGCTCGATCAAAAGCATTCCCACTTTCGCGCCTCTCTTGACCTTGCCGAGCAAAAATGCGATGAACACCGCAACGACAATTCCTATAATATACATCGAAAGGGCGCAAAGCGCGGCATGTTCGGGAAAGAACAGCTCTGAAAATATGACGTATATCGGCAGTCTCGCGCTGCACGACATAAATGGTGTGACCAGAATCGTCCTCACCTTGTCCGACTCGTCCTCAAGCGCACGGGAGGCCATGACGGCAGGCACAGAGCACCCGAAGCCCAAGAGCATCGGAATGAACGCTCTTCCCGAAAGGCCGATTTTGCCCATTACGGAGTCCATAACATATGCGACGCGCGCCATATATCCCGAATCCTCTAAAATTGCGAGTGCTAAAAATAAAATGAATATGTTCGGTAAAAACGTTAATATTCCGCCGACCCCGGCGATGATGCCCGAAAGCACCAGGCTTTTCACCATCTCGCCCGCACCGAGTGAATTTAAGATCGATTCGGCAACCGCCGAAATCACGGAAAGCCCGTATTCAAACCACGCCTTTATAGCGTCGCCCACGGTGAAGGTCAGAATAAACACAAGCGCCATGATTCCGAAAAATATGGGCAGTCCCGTCCATTTCCCGGTCAGATATTTATCAATCCTGTCGGTCGACTCCTCTTTTTTGCTCTTGCCGACCATGACCTCGTCCATTATCTCTTCGATAAACGCGTATTTTTCGTTTATCATTCTTTTCTCGTAACCGGTATAGGGAATTCCGGAAAGCGCGTCGGCAAATTCCGCGGTGATCTCGCCGTCGCCCTCCAAGATTTTGATGGCGTACCATCTGGGATTTTTAATCTCCGGGCGCGACTTTTTCACCACCGCGCCAACCGTGTCAATAACGTCCTCCACCTCATCGGAATACACCATAACATACTCAGAGTGTTTGCCCGACTGCGTGTGCTGATGCTCCGTGACCGGCTTTTGGTTGCCCTTGTGGTGCGCCACGGCATGCATCAAAATGTCAAGTCCGGTCTTTTTGCGCGCCGAAACCGGAATTACGGGGATACCCAGCATTTCCGGAAGGCGGTGCATGTCGATCTCCATTCCGCGTTCGGAGACGATGTCCATCATATTAAGCGCCAAAACGACCGGCTTTCCGAGCTCAATCAGCTGAAGCGTCAGATATAAGTTGCGCTCAAGGTTCGAAGCATCCGCCACATCCACGATAACGTCCACATCGTCGTCCAATATGTAGCGGCGCGTCAGCGTTTCCTCCATTGTGTAGCAGGTTAAGCTGTATGTTCCCGGAAGGTCGACAAGCTTGAACACATTGTCGTGATAAGCGAGCGCGCCTTCTTTTTTCTCAACCGTAACTCCCGGCCAGTTCGCGACCTTGAGCTTCGCGCCGGTATATGCATTAAAAAGCGAAGTCTTTCCGCAGTTCGGGTTGCCGACAAAGGCAACATGAAGATCTTTTTCCATCACTTTGCCCTCTCAATCATAATATTTTCGGCAATTTTATATCCGAGCGCAAACCGCGTTCCGCGCGACTTAACGATAACGGTGCCGCACCGTTTTTTTCCAAGCACCGAAAGGCAGGATTCCTCGGTTATCCCGAGCGTTTCGAGTCTTCTTTCCGTGTCCTCGGGCGATGTAATTTTGATAACACGGTAATTTCGCCCGACCGTAGCTTCTTTTAAGTTCATTCTCTTCCTCCATAGAAAAACGCTCCCAAGTTAGGGAGCGTTAACTTCAGACTTTTCCGAACTCGTCAACATCCAAAACAAAATATGTTGCTCCGCCGACCGTGACCTCTTCGGCGATGCTGCCGTTGTTCAGCCCTTTGCCAAGTTGGGGAGTCTTCTGAACTCTCGTGGAGCAGTATTTTGCCAAAAGCTCTTTTATTTTTTGGATCTTGTCGTCCTCTGTTCCGATCAGTAAAGTTCGGTTTCCGGACATCAAAAACCCTCCCGTCGTGCTTAAGGTCGTGACAAAAAAGCCTTCACCTGTCAGCGCGCTTGTCACGATGGCGCTGTCGTCATTGTTTACCACTGCCAATACGAGTTTCATATTTTCCCCTCCATTATTATAAATCTGATGCGATCTTTTTAAGGCTCTTTGCGTCAAGCTCCTCATAGTCCGGAATCTCATAGCGGTTATCCGACGAGTCCTTTATTAAGACCCTGCGCGAATATATCACCTTAATATCGCTCTGGCGGTGAGTAATCTCAATCTCTCTCACACCCCTGTCGGTATCCGCCGTCCATTTTAGTATACCATATTTTTCGCTTCTGTCAAGGATTCTTGTGATTTTAGGAATGAGATAATATTCCTTTAAGACCTCATTTATGACCTTTTTTGATTCCGGCATTAAGTTATCAACATTTCTTATGACCGCGATTTCCTCATTTTTATCGGTCAGAAGGCTTATGTATCTGCCCGGTCCGGTTATCGGAAATAAGCATCTCGGCTCTAAATTTTCATATTTACCGCCGCCGAAAAGCTCCAAATTAACGGTGTATGCGTCGCCGTGCGTGATCTTAGCCTCGTCGGAATTAATATAAAGTCTTCCCATATTAAAACCTCCTTTAGTCAAACACCGCGTCCGAGCGCGATGAGAGCGACTGAATTTTAATGAGCTTATAGTATTTGCCCTTTTTCGCCATAAGCTCCTCGTGGCTTCCGTTTTCGATTATCTTTCCGTTATCGACAACCAAAATGCGGTTTGCCTTTCTCAATGTCGAAAGTCTGTGAGCGATCATGAGCGTCGTCCTCCCGCTTATAAGGCGGTCGATCGCCTTCTGGATGAGCTCCTCCGTTTCGGAGTCGACCGCCGCGGTCGCCTCGTCAAAGATCAGAATCGCCGGGTTTTTAAGAATCGCCCTCGCGATGGAAATTCTCTGCTTTTCACCGCCGGATAAGCCGACGCCGCGCTCGCCGAGCATGGAATCGTATGCGTCCGGCTGAGTCACGATAAAGCCATGCGCGTTCGCCACGTCCGCCGCGTGCATAACTGCCTCGGGGCCCGCGTTCGGGTCTCCGTAGGCGATGTTGTTATAGATGGTGTCCGAAAACATCATCGGCTCCTGCTGAACATAGCCGATGTGCTGTCTGTAGCACTGAATGTCAATATTTCTGATGTCCTCGCCGTCAACCGTGATCCGTCCGGAATATCCGTCATAATAGCGCATCAGAAGGTTGATAAGCGTGGACTTTCCGCTTCCCGTCGTCCCGACAATGCCGACAATGTCGCCGGCATTGATCTTAAAGTTAATGTCGGAGAGCACCTTTTTCGTCTTGTCAAACGAGAAGTTGACGTTCTTAAACTCGATCTCGCCCCTGATATGCTCGGGCTTTTTCGCGTCTTCAATATTATATTCGGGTTCCGCGTCTATAATATCCATGATTCTCTCGACAGATGAGAGTGCCGACTGATACGAGTCGCCGATCGACGCGAAATATCTCACGGGCGTGTAGAACATCGAAGTGTATGAAATGAATGATACCAATATGCCGGGGGTCAGCCCGAAGGTCTCATGCATCGCCCACTGACCGCCGACCGCCCAGATCGTGAGCGTTCCGATAGTCATTAAGAACGCTAAAATATTGGGGTAGGCCGATGTGATACGCCCCGTCTTTACCGTCGTCTTATACCATTCGTCGTTATAGCTTTCGAATTTTTTGACGGCGCGTTCCTCGCCGGAAAACGCCTTAACGACTCTGATGCAGGGAATACTGTCCGTCAGCACGGAAGTGACCGAAGCCCATTTTCTCCAGATTCTCCTGTACATAGGAGCAACCTTTTTCGCAAACATCTTTCCGCCGATAACGACGAGCGGAACTGGAATGAGCGAAATAAGCGTCAGCTTCCAGTTCATCACCGCCATGATAACGATGATTCCAAAAAGCAAAATAAGCTGATTTACCGCGTCACGCGCGATATTGATGATAAAATTCTGTATCGTTGCCGTGTCTCCTCCGATTCGGTTGATGACCTGGCCTGTCGCGGTCTTGTCGTAAAACTTCATGGGAAGGTACTGCGCCTTTTTGTAAACGTCGTTTCTCAACCGCACTACTATGCGGCCGCCGGACTTGCAAAGTGTATAGCTCAAAAGCGACGCAAGCGAATAGTGAATTATGTAGCAGATGAGCATCACAAAAACCAAAAGGCCGAGCTTTGCCGAAGCGCCCTTGGGAATGATGTCGTCAATTATCATCTTCGTCGTATAAGGCGGAACAAGCTGGATTGCCGCCATGATAAGAATTATCGCAAAGCACCCCAAAAGGCTCCACTTTTCGGGCGCAACATAAGGCGCGAATTTTTTGAATATCTTGCCCTTTGACTGGCACTTGATGCACGGAGCGCCGGGGTGCAGAAGCGTTCTTCCGCATTTGGGGCACACGCACATAAGCTTTTCGTATGTTCCGCGGATGACGTGCATTTCGCCCTCAACATCGTTTCCGCCCGCGACAGACGAGATGAATTTCGATGTCATATCCATCAGCGAAGCGACGGAGAAGGTGAATCGGATCACGATCTCTTTTTCTCCGCTCTTTTTTTCAATCTCCAGATAAGCGTTTGAGTACATACGCTTTATCTTAGAGCTTTTAATATCGGAAAAAGCGAACTCTTTTACCGTGCCCTTTTCAATATCGAGAACAAAAAAGCCCTTCTTTCCGACGACAACAGCGCCCTGACCGTAATGCGCATTATGGTCAAGGTCCACCATCACCGCGAAAAGCAGTGGCTCATCCTCGCTCTGATATGGGCTTATAAGCTCCCAAAACCTTTCGGGAGCTTCCTTGTTTATAAGCAGTGAATCAAAGTTTGTCATATAAAACACCTCGGTTCAGCGTAGGAGAAAATCTCCCAAACCTTATTGTTTTTTTGTACAATATAACAGAGCCCGGGAATAAAGTCAAGCGTTTTTTAAATAAAAACAAAATTTTTTTAAAAAAACAAATCCGACCGAAAAATATCCTTCGGCCGGAAACAAATTTTTAATATTTTATTGGTTTTTCGTAAAGTTTACCGTGAAGACGTAGCGCATATTCATCTCACCGACAGTCTTGTCATATGTCTTTGAAAATGAGGCGTTTATGCCGTTTTCCTCGGACACCGGCATCTCGATCATTATGGGCTCGTTTCCGCCGGGCGCAAAGAATTTCTGCTCCGTGCCCTTCATCTGTATACCTATGTTTTCCCCGTCGAACCAGCCGGAAAACGCCTCAGGAGTCGCGCCGATCTCGGCGCTCGCCCCGTCCACCGTCATCTCCGAGGGGATTATCATGACCGCCATGTGGTTGTTGCCGATGTCGGTAAACACCGCTTTACCGGAGGAGGCGATCTCCTCTGTCTTCGCCGCGTAATTGCCTGAAAGGTCCGCGTCGTGATATTTTTCGAGCTTATAGCTATAGCTCCATTCGCCAGCATAACGCGCCGCGCCTGTTTTTTCGGGCTCGGGCTCAGCGATCGGTTCGGGAGGCGGAACTTCCTCCTCCGTCTTTTTCTCGGGAATGCTTATATAGTCGTCAAGATAGCCCAGCTCATAAGAGACTATCGCCGCGTTTTCCAACAGGAAAAGAACCGTCATTATAATAGCTATCGACGCCCAGACCCTGCCGCGCTTTAATTTTTTCTGCACCTTTTTGTCGGCGCGGTCAAACTTTTCCTGCATTCTCACAGCCAAAGGCGAGGTCTTTCCGCGAAGATCCTCTTCCTCGGTGAATTTAAGCTTGGGGGCTGCCGCCTCGGTTTTCTTCTCTGCCGGTTCATTCGCCGTCTGCACCTCTGCCTCGGCCGCCGGCACGCTCACCGCCGCCTTCGCCTCGGGCTTTTCGGCTAAAGCCGCTCCGCACATCTTGCAGAATTTGCTTTCGTTTTTATTCTCCGCTCCGCATTTCGGACATATCATATGTATTCTTCCTTTCAGATCACGATATATCAATTGACAGCTATATTATACACCGTTTTTCATAGCTTTGCAACAGTAAATCTGTTCTTTACTTGACATTTTCCCTTCTTTGGCGTATAATATTAAATTATCGGGGTGTAGCGCAGCTGATAGCGCGGGTGGTTTGGGACCATCAGGCCGCGGGTTTGAGCCCCGCCACTCCGACCACGTCAGAGCAGGCTTTATATCGCTTGCTCTGATTTTTTTGCATTCGCTCCTGTGCTTTCTTCAAGTGAAATGGCGAATTTAATTCTGCGCATCTTGTTATTTCACACGCATTTTCTTCGGCGAAATGCCGAAGTGCTTTTTAAAGACGCGCAAAAAATAGTTATAATCCGAAAATCCGACCCGATCCGAGACTTCGGGGACGGAAAGGTCGGTCTCCGATAAAAGCTTTTTTGCGGCCTCGAGCCGTCTTGATCTTATAAACGAAGCAATACCGCCGTTTGTGTATTGCTTCGTTTTTTTGTAAAGCAGAGTGCGGCTTATGTTAAGGGCGCGGCATATATCGTCGATCCTAATGTCCTCTGCGATGTGCCTGTCGGTGTAATTCGAAAGAAGCGTCATAATGTCGCCGTCATTCGGCCGTATCATTTCTTTTAACATTATGTAGCTCGTGCACGCATCAAGTATTTTTGACGCGGCAAGGATCTGCTTTTTGCTTTTATATTTGATTTTTTTAGCTTTTTCCGAAATGTCTTTCCCGGGAAGAAATCTTTCCCTTAAGTCCTCGGTCAAAGCCAAAACCGCGCTTTTATCCTTATTGTCGGTGACCTGTCCGAACATTATATAGCCCTTGATAGCGCCGCCCTGAATGATCGGCGCCGTCGCCTCATAAAGCCCGGCATGGCACTTATAAACGCAGAGCGAGTGCGTTTTTCTGCATTTTTCAAACGAGATCCGGTCGCTTTCTTTACACAGTGCGTCAAACGCGGCATTCTCCCTCATGGCGGAGCAGAACGAGCCTCCGGGAGGATAGGAAATGACCTCGTTAAATTCGGCGTCAAACAAAACTATCCTGATTCCTGTCAGCGTGTAGAAATTTTCAAGTAGCAAAGACAGGTCGCTGTCATAGAAAAAAGAAGTCATAAACATCCAACCTTTCGGACGAAATTACAGTTTTTTGTATGTTACTGACTATAATTATACCACAGACCGTGATATAATCAAGAAAAAAATCAAAGCGGAGGGTAATTATGAAATTTGCATTGTATTTCGGAAACAGAGGATTCTTCCCGGCGGGTCTGATAAAAGGAGCGCGCGAGGAAATGGCAAAAGCGGTCACCGATGCGGGATTTGACTATCTCATTGCGCCGGAGGATATGACGCGCTACGGCGCGGTGGAAACGAGCGCCGAGGGCTTAAAATATGCCGAGTGGCTTAAAAGCCACGAGGGCGAATATGACGGAGTCATAATGTCGCTCCCGAATTTCAGCGACGAGAACGGGGCGGTCGCGGCGCTTCGTGATGCCGGAAAGCCGATATTTATTCAGGCATATCCCGATGAGATCGGCAAGATGGACTTTGAACACCGCCGCGATTCATATTGCGGAAAGTTCAGCATCGAGGATGTTTTCCATCAGTACGGGATCGGGTACACGGTGTTTTCTCCGCATGTTGTCTCTCCTCTTTCGGATGAATTCCGGAAAAATCTTTTGGATTTTGCCGCCGTCTGCCGTGTCGTGAACGGCATGAAGCGCTTTTCGGTCGGCGTGCTCGGCGCGAGGACGTCGAAGTTCAAGACCGTGCGCTATGATGAGATAACGCTCCAGAAATACGGCATCACATGCGAGACCTTTGACCTTTCGGATCTTATCTGGCGCGTCGGACAGTATGCGGACGATGATAAAAAGGTTCTGGAAAGAAAAGAGCACCTTAAAAATTACACCGATTTTTCGCTTGTGCCCGATGATAAGATCACAACGCTTTCCAAGGTGTCCGTCGTCATCGACGATTATATCGAGGAGTACCGCTTAAACGCCGTGACCTTGCGCTGCTGGGAGGAAATGCAGACGGTTCTGGGCGTTGCGCCCTGCGTGCTTTTGAGCGAGCTTAACGACCGCGGTATCGTCGCCTCCTGCGAGATCGACCTTTGCTCGGCTATCAATATGTATTCGATGTCGTTAGCGTCCGGCAAGAGCACGGCATGCCTTGACTGGAACAATAACTACGGCGACGACGAAGACAAGGTGATACTTTTCCACTGCGGTTCTACCGCACAGAGCCTGATGAAGAAAAAGGGGCTCGTGACAGACCACAAAATGTTTGCAAAGGGCTGTCCCGGCTGCGGATGGGGCGCGAACGAAGGCAGAATCGCCGCGTTCGATATGACGTTTTCAAACTGCAAGACAGAGGACGGCAAGCTGACATTTTATGTTGACGAGGGCGTCTTCACGGACGACGAGATAGAAGAAGGATTTTTCGGCTGCGGCGGAGTCGCAAAGATCGACTCGCTTCAAAGAAAGCTCATAAAGCTCGGAAGAGCGGGCTTCCGCCACCACACGACGGTCGGCGTCGGCCATATGGCGGATATATTAAAAGAAGCGTTCATAAATTATCTCGGTTATGACGTCATGGAGCTTTAAGTCATGGAAAAAGTATTGGCAGGAGGGCTTGACATCGGCACGAGCGGATGCAAGATCGCCCTTTACGATGAAAACTGCGCCTTTGTGCGCGACGCATACTGCCCCTATGACGTATCGCGCAGCGGCGGCCTTCACGAAATAGATGTCACGGCAGTTTTTGACGCGGTGAAAAAAGTTATAAAAGAGGCTGACTGTTCGGCCGTTTCGGCTATCGCGGTCACGAGCTTCGGCGAGACATTCACGATGCTTGACGAAAACGATAACGTGTGCGCGCCGTCAATGCTCTACACCGATCCGCGCGGAAAAGAAGCGGTGATGCATCTTACCGAAAGGTTCGGTAAAGAAGAGATGGCCTTTAAGACGGGCACAAAAATGCACGAGATGTACTCTCTTCCCAAACTGATGTGGATAAAGGAAAATATGCCCGAGGCTTTCTCTCGCGCAAAAAAGATCCTTCTGATGCAGGACTATATAGTCTATATGCTCTCGGGCGTGCGCCAAATCGATTTTTCGCTTGCCGCGAGGACGGCTTGCTTCGACATCGAAAATAAATGCTGGGACGAGGAGCTTTTAAATTTTGCCGGGATCGATCCTTTGCTCCTTTCTGCCCCTGTCCCGACGGGGACGGCGGCCGGAACGGTGAGACCCGTCCTTTCGCGCGAGCTCGGCGTAAAATGCGGCGCGCTTATCGTGAGCGGAGCGCACGACCAGATCGCCGCGCTCATCGGCGCGAACGTTTTGACTAACGATTGCGTGATGGACGGGACGGGCACTGTCGAGTGCGTACCCGTGCTTTTTGACAGAGTGGTGAAAGACTTCACGCTTTTCGATATGGGATATTCCTATGCTCCGCACCCGTCCGGCGGCTACGCCTGCTATGCGCTGTCATACGCCGGCGGAGCGACCTTAAAGTGGTTTCGCGACAATTTTTCGGATGAGTCCTATTCCGAGCTTGATAATAAGGTCAGCCCCGAGCCGACGGACCTTCTCATTTTGCCGCACTTTGCCGGCGCGGCAACGCCCTATATGGATCCCGGGTCAAAGGCGGCGATTTTGGGGCTGACCTTTGAGCACACCAAGGCGGACATATATAAGGCGCTTATGGAGGGCACGTCGTTTGAGATACTTTTAAATCTTGAGATATTAAAAAAGCACGGCCTTTCGCCAAAGTCCGTCGTCGTGACCGGAGGCGGAGCAAGGTCCGACGTGTGGCTTTCGGTCAAGGCGGATATATTGAACCTTCCGGTCACGGCATTATCGTCCGGCGAGATAGGCAGCGCCGGAACGGCTAAGACCGCCGGGTGCGCTATCGGCATCTATGACGAAGGATCGGTCCCCGCGAAGCCGGAAAAGACCTTTTATCCGAACAAAGAGAGACATGCGTTTTACGAAAAACAGTTCCGAAAATATAAAAAGATATATGCTCTTTCAAAGGAGGTTTTGCGCGGTGAATAAATATATCGGCCACCCTTTTCAGCTGTCGGGCGTTCTTGAGGTGACTCTTTCAAAAGGTAAGGGCAAGGGCATGGCACTTTTGATCGTCAATAACGGGCTCGGGCTTGAGCTCATATTTTCGCCCGACCGTGCTTTGGACATTGCAAAGGTCAGCTTAAAGGGCGAGAATCTGAGCTATTTCTCGCCGTCGGGCTTCGTCGCTCCGGAGTTTTATGATAATAAAGGAGCGGGCTTTTTAAAGTCCTTCACCGCCGGGTTTATGACGACGTGCGGGCTTAACGCGGTCGGAACGCCCTGCACGGACAAAGGTGAGGAGCTTCCCCTTCACGGCACGGTCTCAAACACGCCGTGCGAAAACTATTCCTACAGCGAGACGGAGGAAAAGATCGTGATAAATGCCCAAGTCCGCGACGCGGCGATCTTTTCGCACGGTTTTTTGTTGGAGCGGGAATACACTGTCTATAAGACCGAAAACAAGGTGAGCCTTAAAGATAAGATAACAAATATCGGGCCGGATAAAGAACCGCTCGAAGTGCTCTATCACTGTAACATCGGCTATCCTCTTTTGTCCGAGGAGCTTATTTTGGACATTCCGGCGGAAAGGACCGATCCGAGAAACGCACACGCAAAAGAAGGCATTGCCGACTGCCTGAGAATGGAAAAACCGCAGAAGGGCTATGAGGAGATGTGCTATTATCACACGCTTAAATACGGCCGCGTGTCGGCCTATAACCCGAAAATAAAAAAGCGCGTAACGATGTCATTTAAAAGATCCGAGCTTCCGTTTTTCACCGAGTGGAAGATGATGGGCGAACGCGACTATGTGCTCGGGCTCGAACCGGGCAACTGCCTGCCGGACGGACGCGATGTTATGCGCGAAAAAGGATTGCTTGAATTTATCGACCCCGGAAACGAGAAGACCCACCACATAGAATTTTACTTTACGGAGGAATAAAAATGTTAGTAACGCTTAAAAATATTTTAAAAATTGCCGAAGCGAAAAATTGCGCGATAGGCTCTTTTAACACGCCGAACTTTGAAAGCTTAAAGGCGGTTTTAAGTGCGGCCGAGGAGCTTGATCAGCCGGTCATCATCATGCATGCCCAGGTCCATGAGGAGATGGGGCTTTGCAGGATGGACGAGATCGCACCTATCATGCTCTTTATGGCCGACCGCGCGAGCGTTCCGGTGTGTGTGCATTTAGACCACGGAACGGACCTTGATTATGTGAAAAAGGGGCTCAGGCTCGGTTTTACATCTGTCATGTATGACGGGTCTACCCTGCCCGACGAGCTCAATTTTGCAAACACCTCGATCGCCGTCGAAATGGCGAAAAAAACAGGCGCGAGCGTTGAGGCAGAGATCGGCTCGATGGGCGCGAGAGAATCCGGCGAGTCCTCGGGCGACAGCATCTATACCTCACCCGAAGCAGCAAAGAGATTTTCCGAGGAGACCGAGATCGACGCGCTTGCCTGTGCATTCGGCACGGCGCACGGCATTTACTTAAAAGAACCGAAACTTGATTTTGAAAGGCTCGCCGGGATCAAAAAGGCGACCGATGTTCCGATCGTTATGCACGGCGGCAGCGGCGTGAGCCATGAGGATTACAGAAAGGTCATCTCTCTGGGCGTGCGCAAGATAAATTATTATACATATATGGCAAAAGCCGGCGCAGAGGCAGTCTCAAATAAAACGTACGGCCAGTTCCACGACCTGTCGCGCGAGGCGACCGAGGCGATGAAAAACGACGTCAAAGCGGCAATGGAGGTCTTCGCGGGCTAAAGCGCCGAAGACAATTCGGAGCCCAAAAAATAAAAGGACCTTTTTAAGGTCCTTTTATTTTTTATGAAATTGTGACATTCATATCGTTCGGGACTATCTGGATAAAGGTCTTCCCGGGGTTTAACTCTACCTCGTCCCCGTTTTCGAAGTACAGGTGGCATCTTGCGCTCCTGTCCGCCTTTTTCCATGTGATCGGCACACTCTTGCCGTTTGTGATGTATGTTCCGCTACCCGTTCCGGTGTCCGCAAGGTCCTGTCTTCCCTTGCCGCTTCCGTCGTTTAAGTTGGAGTTTTGCATTCTTAAGATCACGACGTTTTCAAACGAGAGCTGAACGCCGGACTGCATGGTGTGCGGTGCGCCCTTCTTAAAGCGCATGTAAACACCCTTTTCCGAGTCATATGTATAGCTCATCGTGTATAGCAAATAGGGAATCGAGACCTCCGTCGCGGCCGTCCCGTCGGAAAGGTCTTCTATATTTTTCGCATAAAGAAGCTTCTCATCCGTCGTCTCGCGGTACTTGTGAGAGTCCGCCGCGGTCTTTAACTTTGCGTACGACGTGTAAAGGTTGTGCCAGGACTTGTTATACTCCGAGTAGCGCTCAAAAGGCGCACTCTCGTAAAGCCCGTTGATGTTGTTCACTCCGCGTGACGAGATCTCGCTCTGCGCCCGGGGGCTGAATCCGCAGTGCGCATATATCGCGTCGTTCTCAAGCGCGAAGTCCAAAAAATAGTGCCTGGACGAACGAACCGGCCCGATACGCTCCGCCTTTTCCTCGTCCGTCATAAAGTCGCCGTTAAAGAGCGCCATCATTCTCGTTCCGCCGCCCTCAACATATGCTTCATATATGAGATATGCGTTTTCAAGCCCGGAGTGTGGGCCCTTATAGTCCCCGTCGTTATCGATCATAACGGCGATGGGGCGCGAATCGGACTCTTCCATCTTCGCGTAGAACTCGCTGACCTTTTCCTCAGGCTCCGTTACTGCTTTATTATCGCTATTCTCCGGCTGATCTTCGGTATGCTTTTTGTTGCAGCCTGTAAAAGAGAGGCACATTGCGCCGGCAAGTGCCAAGCAAATAAATTTCTTCATCAAATCACCCTTTCCTACCCATTATATCACTTTATTTTAAAATTGTAAAGACGGCACTTGAAAAACATATAAAAATCGCTTATAATATAATTGGGTGATTATATTGAGAGCAGTAATTCAAAGAGTTAAAATTGCGTCCGTCTCGGTTGACGGAAATGTGACCGGCAGAATCGGGCACGGAATTTTAATATATCTCGGCGTTGATATGGGCGACGATGAGTCAGACCTTGACTACATATTTAAAAAGACTGTAAATTTAAGAATCTTTTCTGACGGCGAAGGAAAAATGAATAAGTCGCTTATAGATGTTTCGGGTGCGGTACTGCTCGTTTCGCAGTTCACGCTTTCGGGAGATGCAAGGCGCGGCACGCGCCCGTCCTTCTCCTCTGCCGCCAGGCCGCACGATGCCGAGCTTTTATATGAGGCTTTTAAATCGCGCCTTCGTGAAATGGGCATCGAGTCCGGCTTCGGCGTGTTCGGCGCGGACATGGAGGTCTCAAGCGTCAACGACGGGCCGGTCACCATTTTACTTGACTCTAAAAAGCTTTTTTAAGGAGAAAACTATGCAAAAACTTTCGGTTCTCGACACAACGCTTCGCGACGGATGTCAGGGCGTTAAAATTTCATACACGGTTCAGGATCGCTTAAAGATCATCTCGCTTTTGGACGATTTCGGCGTTACATATATAGAACTCGGAAATCCCACATATTCCCCGAAGGACGCCGAGCTTTTCTCAAAGCTTAAGAGCCTTAATCTTAAAAATTCGCGCCTCGCCTGCTTCGGGGCAACAAGGCGGATCGGCAAAAAGGCGGAGGAGGACTCATCGCTTAAAAGCATTGCGGAAAGCGTCGCGCCCGCCGCGGTCATCTTCGGCAAAGCGTGGGATCTTCATGTGACCGACATTCTGGGAACGGATCTTAGCGAAAATCTTTCGATGATATATGACTCCGTGCGCTTTTTGGTGGATCACGGAAAAGAGGTCATCTTTGACGCGGAGCATTTTTTTGACGGCTACAAAAATAATCCAGACTATGCCCTCGCCGCTGTCGGCGCGGCGTATGACGCCGGCGCTTCCACTGTCTGCCTCTGCGACACGAACGGCGGTGCGTTCCCCGACGAGATCGAAAGCGCTGTCGCCGCAGTCAGAAAAGCGTTCGGCCGCGAGGTCGGCATTCACGCGCACAACGACGGGGCGATGGCCGTTTCCAACAGCATTTTCGCCGTGAAGGGCGGAGCGACACACGTTCAGGGCACTATGATCGGCACGGGCGAGCGATGCGGAAACGCCAACCTTTCCGCCGTCATCGCCAATCTTCAGTTAAAGCGCGGATTCAATATCGTGCCGGATATTTCGGCGCTCACATATACCTGCCGCGCGATCTCGGATATTTCGAACCTCAGTATGCGCGACCTTCCCTATGTCGGTAAGAACGCGTTTTCCCACAAAGCCGGGACGCACATCGACGGGGTGATGAAAAACCCCTCGTCGTTTGAACATATCGACCCGGAGACGGTCGGCAACGACAGAACGTTTCTGATGAGTGACTTTGCCGGAAAAAGCGCGGCATACTCGATGATGAAAAAGATCATTCCCGGCATTACTAAGGACTCTCCAGAGATCGCAAAGGTGCTCGCACGATTAAAGGAGCTTGAATTCAAGGGCTATCAGTTCGAGGGTGCGCCCGCGTCGTTCGAGCTTGAAATAAGGCGCGTTTTAAATCTTAACAAAAAAGAGTTTTTCCATCTGGACAGGTTAAGGCTCTTGATCGAGCAGGACTCCGAGCGCGACACGGACGGCTATTCCTCCGCCTACATAAAGGTCTTCGCCGGCGGCGAGGAGGAGATTACAGCCTGCGACTCGTCCTCAGGACCCGTCAACGCGATGGACAGCGCGATAAGGAAGGCTCTTGAGCGGTTCTACCCCGAAATTTCGGCCGTCCGCTTAACGGACTATAAGGTCCGCGTGATAGATTCAGACTCCGCGACGCGCGCGATGGTTCGCGTTATGATCGAGTCGTCGGACTCCGAAAGCTCGTGGACGACGGTCGGAGTCTCGAAGGACGTTATAATGGCGTCGAAAAAGGCGCTTTTGGATTCAATCGAATATTACCTCATAAAGCATGATAAAAGCGAAGGTTAATCCTTCGCTTTTGCTTGTCGATAAACTCCCGACACGCTGGCAGGCTTCGAAAAAGGCAGGTAAATTTGCCGAACATGGATTCGTCGGCATATGAGTATACGGTAGAGCCCATATTCGGTGAAAGCAAGCAAAAAGTCTTGAAATCATCGGTGTTTCAAAACTTTGTCACTACGGTTTTATTATTTTAGGGCCGGAGTTACAAGGCAAGCAATGTATTTGTGCCTTGAAATCATTAAATCCTCAGATATGCTATCTCTATTGTATAACATATCCGAGGACTCATAAATACTTTGCTCAAAATGTAAAATTAGTGCAGTTGTTTATTTAGTATAATTCCTTAAATTGAATTTTGACAGCCTTATATGTTTTCGGTTAACTGTATACGAAATATATGCGTCATCTCCGTAAATATCGGTAAACGGATAAAACATACTCTCTTTCATTTCCGCAACAAACACTACCTCACTCTTGCTTAAATTTTCTCTGTTTATCCTTATTATCCCAAAGCCGTCACGGTCTATCGGCGCATGAATCAGATAAAGCACATTATCATAAAAAACAAAATCCGAGCGCGACTGGGTATCGCGTATCACGCAGGGTGTTTCCCACTTATCCTCTGCCAAGTCATAGCAAGTTAAAAAGCCCTGCATACACTCGTGCTGGCGCACAAAATAATAGCATTTATCTCCTATGACATAGGTCGCGTTCTCCCACAGCGAAAGATTTATAAAATCAGGCGCGGAAACATACTCCCATGTTATAAAATCTCTGCTTTTGATGATACAGTTAAAATATCCCGAATATGCCCCGGTATAGTAATATTCCTCGCCGTTTTCAACGCGCACCGAAAGCTTTTGCATAATACCTATATCCGCAAACATGGTTTTGTACGGAATATCATTGAAAGCAAGAGCCTCCTTGATTCCGTCCATGCTGAAATCGTTTGTAACCTCTCCTGCTTTGAATCTGTTAGGTCTTATCGCACTCAGCTCCCTTTCAGAAATGCTGAAGGTGCAATAAAATCTGTAATAAAGCTTATCCACGGACGCCGTCCATAATATGTATATCTCATCGCCGCCCTTATAAAGTAAAATCGTGTCATATAAAGCGTCGATCACCTTTCCGTCAAGCAAGTCACCAACCTTTTGAATTTGAACTATCGTCATATCGGAAGGGTTGTCAAGCGGACAAAAGGCCAGTCTCGCCTCCTGTTTGCTCGGATCCTCCGCGTCCGTTCCCGTATTTGCATAATATGTCATATATATAATGCCGTCTATTATCTTAAACGTCGAAACGTGTACCATTAAATCGGGTTCTAATTCATTATTTTTTTTGCAATATTCGGCAGTCCTTTCAAAATCCGCAATTATATTTTCCTTTATCTCGTCAACACACCTGCTCCCAAGCTCCTTCGCTTTTTCGTCATCACCCGGAACGATGTACCCGTTGTACTTCATTATCGGAGCTTCGTGCGTTATCCTATGCTCCTTATTCGCCGTCGTATTTGACTTAAAAATATTGCTTTCCCCAGCCTTCCTTTTCACTATCCCGCTCATATTATTCTCCCTTTCCGAAAAATTTTAGTTTTCTGTTGTATTATAGGGCAAATTGTGATATGATACAAGTCAAACATAACAACAAACAGGTCAAAAATATCACTCCAGGAGGATTTATGGATTATTTTCACCAATACCACACGGAAACTCAGATTATACATAATCAAAAAATATGCTTTGCTCCTCACCTGCATGACGAGGTAGAAATCATCGCACTTTTTCGCGGCAGCGCGTCACTCATGGCGGACGGTCTTACCTACACGTTGTCCGCAGGCGATTTTGTTATCATATTCCCCGATGTTGTGCATAGCTACACCCTTGAAAACGATGTTGACGTAGGTAAATTTATATTCAGTCCCGACGCCGTACCCGACCTTATTCCGATATTAAAAAACGAATGCCCCCTGTCCCCTGTCATAAAGCATGAGCGGGTGTCGGAAACAAACCTCGTTGCACTTGCGGAGGAAATTCTTACGTCATATAAATCCTCCTCGGCACCTGTTCAAAAGGCGTACCTTCTTCTGCTTACCGGCAGGCTCCTTGAATTATGCGAGTTTGAAGAGCGCAAGGCTCCGAATGACAGCATTATAAGTAAAATTTTTGACTACTGCAAGCAGAATTTCCGTTCGGATATTACGCTTACCGATGTTGCTAACGCTCTTTATGTGAGCAAAAGCTATATATCGCATATATTTTGCTGCAAGCTGAAAATAAACTTTCGGAGCTATATAAACCTTCTCCGAATCAACGAAGCCGCGATGCTTATGCGCCGGGATAACACAACCGTTACTGAGGCGGCGCAGCACAGCGGCTTTGGCAGCATCCGCACCTTTAACCGTGCATTTTATAAACATATGGGTACAACGCCGAAGGAATATAAAAGGAGTTTTTCACATGACAGCCAAAATTGAGCTTGACCAGATATTCCCTGTAATTAAAGCCTTTTGAGCCGTTGTCCCTTTATCGCCGTAAGACCCAAGGGTCACTCCGCGTCAGCAGAGTGACCCTTGTAATCGTTTCTGAAAAATGCAATAATAATCGATACAAGCGATATTGTTTCGTTTATTATCCCCGCATACGAGCCGACAAAAAGATCATATATAATGAACGCCGTACAAACAGGAACTGTCAAAAGCCTTGTCAGCCTCGGACTCCTGACCCAAAGCGATACCGTTACCAATGTAGACGCACACATAGGCAAAAGGCTGAGCGCGGACTCCCACGAGATAATCGCCAGAATCCAGCTTATAATAATAAATACTGCCGGCCACAGCGGCGATTTTGCCCGTTTTTTATCGTTGTTCATAAATACCGTTTCTCTGAAAACCCCCATAATATTGGGAATCGCGCCCGCCGCCGCACCCAGGCACACATAATGGATTCCCCATAAGGCATCCGCGCACAGCTTTCGTAACAGGAGCTTTTTTCTGTCATTTTGCTGATACATAGTAAGCAGCATATATGTTCCGCCAAGTCCCAAACCCTGCGCCAAAATATTTAACAGCGTACCCTCCGACATCGTTTTCACCCCGCAATACATCTCTGCAAACCTTCTCAATGTATTATAGGACAAATTCCGCCGCCATTCAAGTCAATTTCCGCAATAATCAGGTCAAAAATATCACTGTTTTTGACACTTATTTTAATTCATGCAATAGATACGCGCATGAATCGGGTAGGTTATCACCACAATAACTTTCATAAAATAGTATTTCATATTTTTTGCTTGCGCTTGACTGACTTTTTCGACAGTCTGAAGCGAAGGTTAATCCTTCGCTTTTGCTTTTATATGCTCCTTGGGCGATTCTCCCATTCTTTTTTTAAATACTTTTGAAAAATACAATGGCTCGGAAAAACCTGAGCGCAGTGCAATGTCCTTGACCTGCGTGTAGCCCTCCTCCATCAGCGTCAGCGCGTGCTGAATGCGCAGAGTCGTGATGTAATCCGATATTCCGATATGAAAGCGCTTTTTGAAAACGGCGGAGATGTATTTTTCCGAATACATATATTCGCGCGCAAGACGGGCGAGCGAGAGATCGGAGTCGGTGTAATTCTCGTCGATATATCTCCTCACGGCAGGCATAATGTCGCCCTCACCGCTGTGCTTTTCGCCGATATACTCCCCGAAAAGCGAAAAGCTGTATAACAAAAGCCCTTCGCACCGAAGATGCATTATCGCCTTATCGTCGCTTATCGCGTCCGCCCACATCGGGATGAGCTTATCTGCGCCGCGGAAAATGAAATTTTTCTTGTCAATATTGATTTTGTCCATTACGGCATTTGCACGCGACCCTAAAAAGCTTATATACATATATTGAAAATCATCAATACTTTCGATCGCACAAAGAACAGACGGGAAGGTCAAAAACGCGTCCCCCTCTGAAAGCTCATAGACCGCTCCGCTCATATGAAGAAGCCCTTTTCCCTTTATCACGAGATGGAGCTTATACACCGTTTCGCACTTCAACGCGGTGAAGATCTGCTTTTTCGTTTCGTATACAAAGTTTAAGATGTTGATCGTGCCCTCTTCATTTCTCGGCAGAAATTTGCATATATTCTCCGTCCTGTCCGCCCCCTTTCGTCTGTTTAACCTCATTATACAGTCGGCAATTTCGCTTGTCAATAATTATGGCGGATTTTTTGCATATTTATATGGAAAAAATCCATTTACATTTTACCAGTTCCACCTTAAAATGAAGGAAAAAGGAGGTCTTTGTATGACAAAAATCAAGGTCGGTGTTATGGGCGGTTACCGCGGCACCGGAATGATAAACTATTGCAAGATAGCGGACAACGCCGAGATCGTTGCCATCTGCGACAATAACCCCGATGTGCTCACCGAGCAGAAAAAGCGCTGCGAGGGCTATAACATCACATTTTACGACAATTTTGACGAGTTTATAAACCACGATATGGACGCGGTCGTCCTCGCAAACTACGCGACGGAGCACGCGCCCTTCGCTATCCGTGCTATGAAGGCAGGAAAGCACGTGTATTCCGAGGTGCTCCCCGTTCAGACGATGAAGGAGGCGGTCGAGCTCATCGAGGCGGTCGAGGAGACGGGCAAGGTCTATGCTTACGGCGAAAACTATTGCTATATGCCGGTGTCCTATGAAATGAAAAAGCTTTATAACGAGGGCAAGATCGGCGAGCTTGAATATGCCGAGTGCGAATACATTCACAACTGTGCTCCCATCTGGCCGGACATCACATACGGCGAGCGCGACCACTGGCGGAATAATATGTATTCCACATTCTACTGCACGCATTCGCTCGGCCCGATCATTCACGCGTCGGGGATGCGCCCGGTCAAGGTCACCGGCTTTGAGAGCACGTTAAACGAACGCCGCTATTCCGGCGGCTCAAAGGGTGCGGACATCGGCATCGAGATGGTGACGCTTGAGAACGGTGCGATAGTAAAGAGCATTCACGGCGGCCTTTACAAAGACTCCAACTGGTACATAATGTACGGCTCGAAGGGCAGAATGGAATGCCCGAGAGAGGTTGCCGCCGCTGGCGGCATCGGCCACATTTATGTGGACGCGGACCCCTATGCCGGCGAATACAAATATCACCCGACCGAAAGCTATGACCCCGTGCGCGAGCATGACGACATCAGTAAGGGCTTCGGTCACGGCTCGTCGGACTACTATGTAATGTATAACTTCATCGAAAAGATCTTGGGCAATCCCAAGGCGGACACGATCGACGTTTACGAGGCGATGGATATGTTCCTACCCGGAATGTTCGCCTTCCGCTCCATCTTAAAGGGCGGTATCAGCATGGATATTCCGAATCTTCGCGATAAGTCGGAGCGCGAAAAATGGAGAAACGACACTGCGTGCACGGACAAAAATGTTGCCGGCGATATGCTCTTGCCCACACAGAAGGGCGGCACGCCCGACATTCCGGACGAGGTCTATGAAGCCGTCCGCAAAAAATGGCTTAAGGACTCAGAGTCCGACGACGGCTACAGGAACGCGGCGTTTAGCCAGAGCTCCGGGGAAAATAAATGACATATTATTTTTTACTGATCCTGTCGGCGGCGCTTTTTGCCTCTCAGTTCCTCCTAAACCAGCTCTTTCAGAAGTTTAAGGGTTCCACCTCCGCCGACTCGCTCCTTTTCACGCTCTACACCTCGCTTGCCGGGTTCTTCATCATTTTCATAATAAATGGCTTCCGGCTTGAATTTTCGGCTTTTTCGGCCGTTATCGCGCTCATCTATTCTGTCGTGAACCTTTTATACAACGCGGCAAGCTTAAAATCGTTTGAAACGGTGAATCTTTCGGTCTATTCCGTGTTTTCGATGCTCGGCGGAATGCTCCTTCCCTCGGTATTCGGAATATTCTACAGCGCTGAGAAAGTGACATTTTCAAAGATCCTCTGCTTTGTCTTGATCAGCGCGGCGATATTTTTAACGGCAGACCGCAAGGCGAAAAAGAGCAAAAACGCATACTTTTACTATGCGGCGGTGTTCATATTAAACGGCTCTGTCGGCGTGCTCTCTGTCATTCACCAGTCCGGCGCGTCGGCTGTGGACAGCTTCAGTTTTTTAATGCACACAAGGCTCATCTCGTTTCTTTTTTCCGCCGTGATATATGCCGCAAAATACCGCGCTTTTCCGCGCATTAAGATGCGGCCGCTTATGTGCTGTGTCGCGTTCACCGCGATGTGCTCGCTCGGAAACCTTTTCGTTTTAATTGCATTAAAGCACATTGATGCGTCGGTTCAATACCCGATCATAACCGGCGGAGTGATGCTTATCTCGCTCCTTATAAGCATCATAAGGCGCGAAAAGGTTACGAAAAAAGAGGCTTTCGCCTCCATCGTTGCATTTATCGCATCGGTAATAATTGCACTGTAAAAGGATGTGCCAAAAGGCACATCCTCAGCGTGCAGATAGTATATACCACGGAAGAAAAATTCTTCCGCGGTATTTTTATTTTAACGTATAGTCCGAGCAGACGCGTTTTATCCGTTCCATTGCCTCGCGCGTTTTTTCGTGCGTGCCGAAGCCGGAGAGCCTTATATAGCCCTCTCCGCACGAGCCAAAGCCTTCGCCCGGGGTCGCGATCACGTTGCACTTTTCCAAAAGGAAGTCGAAAAACTCCCAGCTCTTCATTCCAAACGGGCAGGAAAGCCACACATACGGGCTGTTTTTACCGCCGTAGTAGGTAAACCCGAGTGAGGAAAACGCTTCCGTCATCATTTTCGTGTTCTCGCGGTAGTAGGCGATGTTTTCCCTTATCTCCTTTTCGCCTTCATCGGAAAACACAGCCGCCGCTCCGCGCGAAACGATGTATGAAACGCCGTTAAACTTTGTGGACTGCCGCCTTTTCCAGAGGTCCAGTAATCGGACGCCGTCGCTCGTTAACTCCTTTTTTATCACGGTGTAGCCGCACCGTACTCCGGTGAAGCCCGCCGTTTTGGAGAACGAGCAAAACTCGATAGCGCACTTTTCCGCTCCCGGAATCAAAAATATGCTCCGCGGCGAATCGTCCGTTATGAACATTTCATATGCTGCGTCGTAAAAGATCACCGCGCCGGTCGCAAGCGCGAAATCCACCCATTTTTTGAGCGAGTCGTAATCATACGCCGCTCCCGTCGGGTTGTTCGGCGAGCAAAGGTAAATTATATCCGCTTTTTTCGAACCGTCCGGCATCGGCAAAAAGCCGTTTTCGCCGTTTGCCTCGGAGAAGATGACCTTGTGGCCAGCCATTATGTTCGTGTCGAGGTAGACAGGATAGACAGGGTCGGGAATTAGGACGGTGACGTCGTCCGAAAAAATGTCTAAAATGTTTGCGACGTCCTCCTTCGCTCCGCTGGTCACGACGATCTCGTCGGTATCAACTTTAACACCAATCTTTTCATAGTGACTTTTTATCGCGGAAAGCAGAAAATCCTCGCCGAAGCTTTCGGGGTAGCCGTGAAACGTCTCCTTCTTTCCCATTTCCGAGACCGCCTCGCCCATCGCTTTTACGGCGCATTCGGGAAGCGGAAGTGTGACGTCGCCGATCCCCATTTTGATGATGTCCGCCTCGGGGTGCTCGTTTTTATAGTCAGCCGCCTTTTTCGCGATCGTTTTAAAAAGATAGGAATTTTCAAGCTCCAGATAGTGTTTGTTGATCTTCATATGCAAACCTCCCCGGTGAACGCCGTCACGGCGCCTCCCGTCAATAAAACTCTTTCGGGCGTGTAGTTTATGATAAGCTCGCCGCCCGGAAGTATCACCTTTAAGTCCTTTCCTTCATCCGCAATGCCCATTTTAACAGCCGCCGAGCCGACGGCGCACGCGCCCGTTCCGCAGGCGAGCGTTTCGCCGCTCCCGCGCTCCCACACGCGCATCTTAAAAGTGTCGGGCGAGATCACTTTGACAAACTCGGTGTTGACCCCTTCCGGGAACGCCGGGTTCTTTTCAAATTTCGGGCCGATCTTTTCAATTTCAAACCTGTCTATGTCAATATCATCGTCCATAAAGATGACCGCGTGCGGATTGCCCATGCTGACCGGGATAACTTTATATTCGCAATCATCAATATATAAACTTTTCTGTACGCCGCCGTCTTCAAAAAGCGCCGGGATTTTTGCGCAGTCAAATTCGGCCTTTCCCATATCGACCGTTCCGCCCGTTACGACTTCGTTTTCTTTTTTTAGCTCGATCTTTTTAACGCCCGAAAGCGTTTCGATGTTTATCACATCCTTATCGGGCAGAAAGTTGTCGTGCACGAACTTTGCCGTGCAGCGAACGCCGTTTCCGCACATTTTGCCCTCGCTCCCGTCCGCGTTATACATATGCATAAAGGCGTCCGCCTTATCAGAAGGTCCGATGATGATGACTCCGTCGCCCCCGACGGAAAAATGCCTGTCGGAGAGCTTTTTTGAAAGCTCTCCGGGACTCTTTATATCATATTGAAACCCGTCAATGTATATATAATCGTTTCCGCAGCCGTGCATTTTGGTGATACCAAGCTTCATATATCACACCCCGCTTGCTCCGTAGTTTGACAAAACTCTTGCCGAGGGGTCGTTAACGTTGCACCCCTCCCAGGACTTGTTCGGCATCCAGAAATCCGCCACCATTTCGGCGTTTCCCGGATAATACTCCTCGAATATCTCGCGGTATAAGAGCGATTCCTTTGTGAAAGGCGTCGCGAAAGGATATTTTTTGATCTCCTCGGAAAATTCAAGGTCCGTATAATGCTTATTCGCATATTCCTTAAGATAGTCCACCATCGAGTGTCCGACCGCGTCCGAGAACGCCGCCTTCTCACGCATTAATATGTCCTCGGGCAGATAGTCGCCGATGAACGCGCGACGAAGAAGATATTTGCCCTTGCCGTAGACGTTCATTTTTTTCGCCGGATCTATCGCCATAACATAGCTTACAAAGTCAAGATCGCCGAACGGCACTCTCGCCTCGAGCGAGTTAACGGAGATGCACCTGTCGGCGCGAAGAACGTCATACATATGAAGCTCTCTTATTCTCTTTTCCGACTCCTTCTGAAATTCCTCGGGCGAGGGCGCAAAATCGGTGTATTTATAGCCGAAAAGCTCATCCGATATTTCGCCTGTCAAAAGCACGCGTATGTCGGTGTTTTTGTGTATCCATTTGCAAAGGAGATACATTCCCATGCTTGCGCGGATCGTCGTGATGTCATACGTTCCCAAGATCTTTATGACCTCGGGGAGGCTGTCTATGACCTCTTTTTTCGTCATGATGACCTCGGTGTGGTCGCTCCCTATGTAGTCCGCGACCTCGCGCGCGTATTTTAAGTCGATCGCGTCGCCCTCCATGCCGATGGCAAAGGTCTTTATCGGCTCTTTGCTCTTTTTCGCCGCGACAGCGCAGACGAGCGACGAGTCAAGGCCGCCGGAGAGCAAAAAGCCGACCTTTGCGTCCGCCAAAAGCCTTTTTTCGATGCCCTTGACGAGCAGTTCCTTAATGTTTTTGCAGATTTCGTCAATATCGTCCGTGATGACGCTCTCCACCTTCGTCATATCGCGGTAGCAGATGAATTTACCGTCCTCATAGTAATGCCCCGGAGGGAACGGCATTATCTTCTTGCAAAGCGGAACGAGGTTTTTGGGCTCGGACGCGAATATAATCGCGCCGTCCTCGTCATAGCCGTAGTAGAGCGGACGAATGCCGATCGGATCGCGCGCGGCGATGAACTTTTTCTTTTTGCCGTCATAAATTATTAGTGCAAACTCCGCGTCGAGCATTTTAAACATTGCCGTTCCGTATTCGTTATATAACGGAAGCAATATCTCGCAGTCGGAGTCGCTTTTAAATGTATAGCCCTTCTTTTTTAATGCTTCTTTGATCTGGTCGAACCCATAGATCTCTCCGTTGCAGACAACGTATGAACCGTCAAGACAAAAAGGCTGCATACCCTCGGGGGTAAGACCCATTATTGCAAGACGGTGAAAGCCCAAAAGTCCGTTCCCTGTATTGACTGTCCGTGAATCGTCCGGACCTCTTGATACAGTTTTTTCAAAACCTTTGTTGAACTTAGAAAGTCCGCACTTTCCGCTGCAGTAACCCATTATTGAACACATCTGAATCTTCCCCTTCTTAAGTATCGTTTAGCCGGGACGGATCGCTCCGCCCCGGCACTTTATTATTCTACGTCCTGAAGAGCGTCGTAACCCTCTTCGCCCGTTCTTACTTTTATTACGTTTTCAACATCGTAAACGAAGATCTTGCCGTCGCCGATGTGGCCTGTGTAGAGCACCTTCTTGGCGGTCTCTATCACGCTTCTTACGGGAACCTTGCTTACAACGATGTCAACCTGGACCTTCGGAAGGAGGTTCGTTTCGATCGCGACACCTCTGTAATATTCGGGCTTGCCCTTCTGAACGCCGCAGCCCATAACGTGAGACACCGTCATACCGGTGATTCCGATGGAGGTCATCGCCTCTTTAAGCTTCTCAAGGCGTGCCTCCTTGCAGATGATCTCAACCTTTGTCATCTTTGCTCCGTCTGCAGGCTCTTTTGCCGGTGCTTTCGTAACCTCAACCGCTACCGACTCGGGAACTGTGCCCGTTACCTCGACAGGCTCGGAATCGGTGATATATTCCGGAAGCATTGCGATGCCGGCATATGCGCTTGCAAGGCCGTGCTCCGTCGCGTCAAGACCGGTGATCTCCTCCTCTTTGGAAACTCTCAAGCCGACCGTGTGCTTTATAATAGTGAACGCGATCCAGATCGTTACCGCCGTCCATGCGATTATGGAGAACATTCCGAGCAGCTGTGTGCCCAAAAGCTTGAATCCGCCGCCGTAGAAAAGGCCTGCGCCGCAGATCTGGTTAGATCCGAAAGATACTCCGTCGCCGAAGCCTCTTTCAAATCCGGGAGCTGTGGGCGTTGCGAAAAGTCCGACTGCGATAGTTCCCCAGATACCGTTTAAGCAGTGAACCGCAACCGCACCGACGGGATCGTCAACATGAAGCTTATAGTCCAAAAGCCAAACGCCGAATACTACCAAGACACCGGCAACCGCGCCGATTACCGTTGCGCCGAGCGCGTCCGTCACGTCGCACCCTGCGGTTATCGCGACAAGGCCGGCGAGCGATGCGTTAAGGCACATCGAAACATCGGGCTTACCGTATTTTACCCATGTGAATATCATACATACGACCGTTGCGACCGCGGGAGCGACCGTCGTTGTCAAAAAGATCGAGCCGAGCTCCGGAACGCTCTGTGCCGCCGCGGCGTTAAAGCCGTACCAGCCGAGCCAGAGGATGAACACACCCAAGCAGCCGATCGTTAAGTTGTGGCCGGGAAATGCGTTTACTTTGGTAACTTTTCCCGATTTATCCTTGATGAATTTGCCGATTCTCGGGCCGAGCATTGCCGCACCGACGAAGGCGCACACACCGCCGACCATATGTATACAGGTGGAGCCGGCAAAATCGTGGAATCCGATTTTGGAAAGCCAGCCGCCGCCCCATACCCAATGTGCCTCAATGGGATAAATCAATGCCGAAATAATGCCCGAGTATATACAGTAGGAAAGGAATTTCGTTCTTTCTGCCATCGCGCCGGAAACGATCGTCGCCGTCGTCGCGCAGAATACCAGGTTGAACACGAAGTTTGACCAGTCAAAGCTTTCATACGCCGTGAAAATGTCAAATCCGGGTTTTCCGATGATGCCTAAAAGATCCTCGCCCAAGAGGAGCCCGAAGCCGACCAGTATGAACATTATAGTTCCGATACAGAAGTCCATTAAGTTCTTCATCAAAATGTTTCCGGCGTTTTTCGCCCTTGTGAAACCGGTTTCAACCATTGCGAATCCGGCCTGCATGAAGAATACCAGCGCCGCGCCGATCAAAAACCAGACCGCATATATTTCAGAATGTACACTTGTTATATCCATAATTCACATCTCCTCATTTTTTATCTCACGCCGAAAAGCAGGTCGCCGTATGTCGGGAACGGCCAATACTTTTCGCCTACTAATGTCTCCGCCTCGTCTGCCGCAACTCTTAAGATCGCCATCTTGGGGATCAGGCTGTCGCGGACGAAGTTTGCCTCTTCTCCGATCCCGGTAATATCGGAAAGCTTAACGACCGTCTTTTCAAGCTCGTTTGCCCTGTCATAGATAATGTCGGTGAGCGACGAGAGCTTTTCTATAAGCTCCTTTTCATATGTCGCCGATACCGTGATGCCAACCGCGCTCTTGTTCTTTAAGGTCTTTAAGAGCTCGCTCACATAGCTTTCGATCGCGGGAAGAATCTCCTTCTTTGCCATGTCGACCATCGTAAGCGCCTCGATGTTGACGGTCTTCACATAATTTTCAAGCATAATCTCATAACGCGACTCGATCTCTGCCTTTGTAAATATCTTCTGATGCATAAGCATCTCAACATTCTTTTTGTCAAGCAGCTTGGGCATTGCGTCCGCCGTGGTCTTAAGGTTCGAAAGCCCTCTCTTTTCGGCCTCCGCCATCCACTCGTCGCCATATCCGTTGCCGTTGAAGATGATTCTCTCGTGAGCCTTGACGGTTTCTTTTATGAGTGCGTGAAGCTCCGAATCAAAGTCCTCGGCTTTTTCAAGTCTGTCCGCAAAGCCTTCAAGCGTCTCGGCAACCGCGCCGTTTAACATAATGTTCGCGCAGGCGATGGAGTTAGACGAGCCGAGCATTCTGAACTCGAACTTGTTTCCGGTGAACGCAAATGGTGATGTTCTGTTTCTGTCCGTGTTGTCCTTCTTAAATACGGGAAGAACGTCGACTCCCAGTTTCATCTTTGCTTTTTTGCCGCCCTCATATGCCTCGTCGTTCTCGATAGCGTTAAGCACATCGGTAAGCTCGTCGCCCAAGAATATCGAGATGACTGCCGGGGGCGCCTCGTTCGCTCCGAGTCTGTGGTCGTTTCCGGCCGTCGCAACGGAAAGTCTTAAAAGATCCTGGTAATCGTCGACCGACTTGATTACCGCAACTAAGAACAAAAGGAACTGTGCGTTTTCATAGGGTGTGTCGCCGGGCGTCAAAAGGTTAACGCCCGTGTCCGTCGCGATCGACCAGTTGTTGTGCTTGCCCGAGCCGTTGACGCCGGCGAAGGGTTTTTCGTGAAGCAGGCACACAAGGCCGTGACGGCGTGCAACCTTCTGCATTATTTCCATTGTGAGCTGGTTATGGTCTGTCGCAATGTTCGTTGTCGAATAGATGGGAGCAAGCTCGTGCTGTGCGGGTGCGACCTCGTTATGCTCCGTCTTTGCGAGGATTCCGAGCTTCCAGAGCTCCGTGTTTAACTCCTCCATAAATTCGGCGACTCTCGGCTTGATGATTCCGAAGTAGTGATCCTCCATCTCCTGTCCCTTGGGAGGCTTTGCACCGAAAAGTGTGCGGCCCGTGAAGATCAGGTCTTTTCTCTTGTCATACATTTCCTTATCTATAAGGAAGTATTCCTGCTCGGGGCCGACCGAGGTTCTTACCATATGTACCGTGTCGTTTCCGAAAAGCTTCAATATTCTGAGCGCCTGCTTGTTTAATGCCTCCATCGAGCGCAGAAGCGGAGTCTTTTTATCGAGCGCCTCGCCTGTGTATGAGCAAAACGCTGTGGGAATGCAAAGCGTTTTATCCTTTATGAACGCATAGCTCGTGGGATCCCATGCCGTGTAGCCTCTCGCCTCGCAGGTGGCTCTGAGTCCGCCTGAGGGAAAGCTTGAAGCATCAGGCTCGCCCTTGATGAGTTCCTTGCCCGAAAATTCCATTATCACGCCGCCGTCCGGTGCCGGAGTAATGAAGCTGTCGTGCTTTTCCGCCGTCGTTCCCGTCATCGGCTGGAACCAGTGGGTGTAATGTGTTGCTCCCTTTTCGGTCGCCCAGTCCTTCATTGCGTCGGCAACGGCATTTGCAAGATTAATGTCGAGCTCGTGACCTTCTTCGATCGTCTTCTTAAGCGAATTATAAACCTTCGCCGAAAGACGAGCCTTCATCTCTCTGTCATTAAAAACGTTCGTTCCGAAATATTCCTGTACCGTTACCATTTTACCATACCTCTCTTTTCTTAAAATAAAAAAAGACAAAGACTCCCATATCGGGCGTCTTTGCCTTTGATGTTTGCATTTTACACCCTATTTCGTCATTTGTCAATACCTTTTTTAAAATTTTTTTATTTTTATTTTCAGCGGCCTCGCCTTATTTCCAAAGCCGTGAAAAGTGCTACATTATAATGTGAACCATGCCGAAATGCTCACATTGAGGATTTTTTAATTTTTCTATTGACAAAATTCGCCTCAGGTGCTATAATACCTTTTACAGTAAACAAGGACGTTTATTAAAGGTGCTTTTGCGCCTTTTAATAAACGTCTTATTTTTTTGAAAGGCGGAGGTTAAAATGAAGCTTCTGGAAGGACAGGTCAGAATACCGTCGGGCTGCGCAATATCGGCGGTCATATCCAAAGAAGGAAAAAAGATGACCGGTGATAAGATAATCGAGAGCATGCGCCCGATGCACGACCGTTCGAACGGTCTTGGAGGAGGCTTTGCCGGCTACGGGATCTATCCCGAGTATAAGGACTTTTACGCGCTTCACATTTTCTATAACGACACGGCCGCGCGCAACGAGTGCGAAAGCTTTTTAAAAGACAGCTTCGAGATCGTGCGCTTTGAGAACATTCCGACCAAAAAGCACAAGCGCATTACAGACGTTCCTTTGATATGGCGCTATTTCGTCGCTCCGCTCTCCTCGGTTCTATCAAGGCTTCAGTTGGACGAAATGGAATACACCGCGCGCATAGTAATGAAGATCAACTCAGAGATCAAGGGCGCATACGTTTTTTCGAGCGGTAAAAATATGGGTGCGTTCAAAGCCGTCGGCTTTCCCGAGGATATCGGCGAATTTTACAAGCTTGACGAATACGAGGCCTATTCCTGGACGGCCCACGGCAGATACCCGACCAACACACCCGGCTGGTGGGGCGGCGCTCACCCTTTCGGGCTTTTGGACAGAACGATCGTTCATAACGGTGAAATTTCTTCCTATGACGCGAACAGAAAATACATCGAAATGTTCGGCTACAAGTGCACGCTTCAGACGGATACCGAGGTCATCACCTACATCGCGGACTATCTTTTAAGGCGTCAGCACCTGTCGCTCAACGACTTATCGTCGGTCATCGCCGCTCCCTTCTGGTCGACCATCGAGTCGCTCCCCAAGGAGGAAAAAGAGCACCTCACCTATTTAAGGAAGGTCTTCCCCTCGCTTCTTATTACCGGCCCGTTTTCGATCATCTTAGGGTTCACCGGCGGACTTATGGCGTTAAACGACCGCTTAAAGCTCCGCAGTATGGTGGTCGGCGAGAAGGACGACAAGGTCTATATCGCGAGCGAGGAATCCTCGATCCTTACGATGGATCCCTCGGTCTCCGAAATCTATTCCCCCAGGGGCGGAGAGCCCGTTATCGTTAAAGTGAAGGAGGGCGCATATTAATGTATACCGATTACATTTTCCCCGAATTTTTAGCTGTGCGCGATATGGCAAGGTGCACCTCGTGCCGCCTTTGCACGACCGAGTGTGCCAACGGAGTACACATTTATGACGAAAAGAAAAAAATGCTTACGACGGACGACTCAAAGTGCGTCGCGTGCCAGAGATGCGCCGCCGTCTGCCCCGTCCACGCTCTTAAGATCGTGAAAAACGACGCGACCTACCGCCCGAACGCGAACTGGTCCGCCTCCTCGATAAATGAGGTTATTAAGCAGTCGTCCACCGGCGGAGTTTTGCTCTCCTCCATGGGCGCGCCGACCGAGCTTCCCATCTACTGGGACAAGATCCTGATCAACGCGTCGCAGGTCACCAATCCTCCCATCGATCCGCTCAGAGAGCCGATGGAGACGCGCGTCTTTTTAGGCAAGCGACCTGACAAGGTGAAGACGGACGAGTCCGGACGGGTCATCCCCGAGGATTTTCCCTCGCTTGAGCTTTCGATGCCGTTAATGTTTTCGGCTATGAGCTACGGCTCGATAAGCTATAACGCGCACGAGGCGCTCGCCCGTGCCGCAAAGGAGCTCGGCATCTACTATAACACCGGCGAGGGCGGACTTCACGAGGACTTCTATGTTTACGGCGAGAACACCATCGTTCAGGTCGCCTCCGGCCGATTCGGCGTTCACAAGGACTATTTAAACGCCGGCGCGGCTATCGAGATCAAAATGGGACAGGGCGCAAAGCCCGGCATCGGCGGCCACCTTCCCGGCGCGAAGATCGTGGGCGACGTTTCAAAAACAAGGATGATCCCCGAAGGGTCGGACGCGATCAGCCCCGCTCCGCACCACGACATATATTCTATCGAGGACTTAAGACAGCTCGTTTATTCCATAAAAGAAGCAACGGACTATAAAAAGCCCGTCATCGTTAAGGTCGCGGCGGTTCACAACATCGCGGCGATCGCAAGTGGAATTGCGCGAAGCGGCGCGGACATCATCGCTATCGACGGCTATCGCGGAGGAACGGGCGCCGCGCCCACAAAGATACGCGACAATGTGGGCATTCCGATTGAGCTCGCTCTTGCGGCGGTCGACAGCCGCCTTCGCGACGAGGGCATCAGAAATTCCGTTTCGCTCATCGCGGGCGGAAGCATCAGGAGCTCGTCGGACGTGGTCAAGGCCATCGCGCTCGGCGCGGACGCGTGCTATATCGGCACGGCGGCGCTTGTCGCAATGGGCTGTCACCTTTGCCGAAGCTGTCAGAGCGGCCGATGCAACTGGGGCATCGCGACGCAGAGACCCGACCTCACAAAGAGGCTTGACCCGAACGAGGCTTACGGGCGCTTAGTCAATTTACTTCGCGCATGGCAACGCGAGATCAAGGAGCTCATGGGCGGCATGGGTATCAACTCCATCGAGGCGCTGACAGGAAACCGCTTAATGCTCCGCGGAGTCGGTCTGACTCAAAAGGAGCTTGACATTTTAGGAATCTATCATGCCGGCGAATAAAAATTTTTGTGGAAATTTTACCGGAGGTGTGTTATAATGGTTATAGATGCAAAAGGGCTTGATTTCAAGACCTTGAACGAAAAGATAAAATCCGCGCCGGACAAGGTGAAGATCACCGGCTGTTCCGGCCAGCGCTTTATGCTTGCGGGCGCAGAAAACAAGGACGCCGTCATTTCGGACGGCATTCCCGGAAACGCCCTCGGCGCATACTTAAACGGCGGGAGAATCGAGGTCTTCTCCAACGCGCAGGACGCGGTGGGAGATACGATGAACTCCGGCGAGATCGTCATTCACGGCAACATCGGCGACGCGGCAGGCTATGCGATGCGCGGCGGAAAAATTTTCGTCCGCGGCAACGCCGGCTACCGTGCCGGTATCCATATGAAGGCCTATAAAGAAAAGCACCCGACCTTAGTCATCGGCGGCAGAGCCGGGAGCTTTCTGGGCGAATATCAGGCCGGCGGCACTATCGTCGTTTTGGGGCTTGACAAGGGCGACGAGCCGATCGTCGGCGCTTTCCCGTGCACCGGTATGCATGGGGGGAAAATGTTCTTAATGGGCGACACATCGAAAATCAAATTTCCGCCTCAGGTGACGGCAAAAAAAGCGACCGAATCGGAAAAAGAGGATATCCGCCCCTATATCGAGGAATTTTGCGCGCACTTTTCATTAAAGAGCGGCGAAATTATGGACAATGAATTTACACTCGTGCTTCCGGACACGAAAAATCCGTTCAAGCAGATGTATGTATCAAATTAAAAAGGGTGATCGAAATGACCTATACCAAAGATGAAGTGATCCAGTTCGTTAAAGAGGAGGATATTAAATTTATCCGCCTCGCGTTTTGCGACGCGCTCGGGAGGATGAAGAACATCTCCATCATGCCGGGAGAGCTTGCCCGCGCGTTTGAGACCGGCATCGCGATCGACGCGTCGGCAGTCACGGGATTCGGCGGCGAAGTATGGTCAGACCTTTTTCTTCATCCCGACCCGACGACGCTATCACTTCTTCCCTGGCGGCCGGAGCACGGCGGCGTCGTTAAAATGTTCTCGTCGCTCACATATCCGGACGGGAGGGCGTTTGAGGCCGACCCGCGCACCGTGCTTAAAAAGACGGTCAAAAAAGCGGCAGAGGGCTCTCTTTTATTTTCATTCGGCTCGGAGCTTGAATTTTACCTTTTCCTGACGGACGATGAGGGCAAAAAGACACGCATTCCGTTCGATACGGCCGGCTATATGGACATTGCGCCGATGGACAAGGGCGAGAATGTGCGCCGCGAGATATGCTTAACGCTTGAACGCATGGGCATCTATCCCGAGGCGAGCCATCATGAGGAGGGTCCGGGTCAAAACGAGATCGACTTTAAATTTTCAGACCCCCTGTCCTCGGCCGACAATGCCGAGACCTTTATCTGGGTCGTTAAGACCGTGGCGGCAAGAAACGGCCTTTTTGCCGACTTTTCGCCGAAGCCCATGGAAGGCGAGCCCGGAAACAGCTTTCACATCAATATGTCGGTCACCTCGCTTTCGGGCGAGAAGGACCTATATCCCTATATGATCGGCGGAATTATGGAGCATATCGGCGAGATGACGCTCTTTTTAAACCCGACCGACGAATCTTATAATCGCCTTGGAAAATGCAAAGCGCCGGGCTTTATCTCCTGGTCGCCCGAAAACCGCTCCCAGCTTATAAGGATCCCGGCGGCCGAGGGGAGCTATAAGAGGATCGAGCTTCGAAGCCCCGACCCCGGCGCGAACCCCTATATCGCTTTCTCGCTTTTGATCTCTGCCGCGGCAGAGGGCATCAAAAATCGTATTATGCCTCCCGAAGCGGCAAACATAAACCTCTTTTCCGCTCCCGACGAGGTAATAAAAAAGTTTTCCCGCCTTCCCGAAACAAAAGAGCAGGCGGCAAAGCTCGCGAAGGATTCCGCTTTCATCAAAAGCGTTCTTCCCGAGGCTGTAATAAAGGCATATCTTAAATAATTCTGCGGAGAGATGCTATGATTTTCAAAGAATACACCTACAGCGTGCTTTTAGTGTCCTCCTCACAAAAATTTTCGGAGCAGATATTAAAGATGCTCCCCGACAACGAATTCGGACCTAAGATATGCGCAAAAAGCTCCGGCGAGGCAAAAAGGCTTTTGCTCGACCGAAGCTTTGACATAGTATTAATAAACACTCCGCTTTCCGACGATTTCGGCTCAAAACTGGCCGAAGATGTTGCCTTGAACTCAAGAAGCGGAGTATTAATGTTTGTGAAAAACGATCTATACGAGAGCGTGACGGACTCGGCTGCGGACTCGGGCGTTTTCACGCTTTCAAAACCGATCTCTCATTCGACGCTTACACAGGTCATAAACATTTTATACGCACTTTGCGAAAGGCTCTCTCTCCTTAACAAAAAAACTGTATCGCTTCAGGACAAGATGGAGGAAATCAGGGTCATCAACCGCGCGAAGTGGGTGCTTATAAAGCACGTCAATATGACGGAGGATGAGGCTCACCGACTGATTGAAAAGCAGGCGATGGACACGCGCACAACGCGTCGCGCCGTTGCCGAGAGCATTATAAGAACATACGAAAGCTAAAAACCGCTCTGCATTTTGCAGGGCGGTTTTTCCTGTCAGTCCTTATGCACTTTTACAGTTGCTCCGCCGGCAAGCCTTGATTCCTCCGCGGCAATGCCCATAAGATGGCACTCTGCCGATTCGCGAAGCGAGGTGCGGTTTTCGCATTCTCCACGCAAAACATGGTAAAGAAGGTCCAAATCGTGACTGAACTTTCCGAGTATCACGGGGTGCGCAACATCAACATCGGCTATTACGAAAAGCTTTTCCGCAGTTTTGTCGGCGTTTCACCAACGAAATACAGAAATATTCACCGCATCAACAGTATAAAGACCCTGCTTCATGACGACCGGATAACACTAAATACGATCAGCGAAAAAATGGGGTTTTGCGACAGCGGTTACCTTTGCCGCTTTTTCAAGCAGAAAACCGGGATGACTCCGAACGAATACAGGCGTATCTATCTTGCGCAAACGGCAAAAACAAAATAAAAGCTTCTGCTAATGCCGGCCCGCGATAAAACAGTAACGCCATAAAAACATCTTTTTTGCGAATTG
>ERZ779851.233-NODE-233-length-58091-cov-4.501671_pt1 | contig 58091 bp, 56 predicted proteins | sample MGYA00511094_ERZ779851 | MGnify/ENA primary metagenome ERZ779851 (study PRJEB29588, sample SAMEA2155512) | human gut metagenome | biome: human gut; feature: human-associated habitat; material: faeces | place: Denmark | collected 2008/2010 ...
GTGCAGTGGCAGACGCCGCCGTACCCATAGTCCGCTCCCATGTGAAAGACGGTGATAAGCCCGAGGTCGGAAATTTTTTCATAGATCGGGAACATCTTCTCATCGTCGATGAAAAAGCCCTGATACTCCGGGTGGAGCTTAACGCCCGAAAGGCCGAGCTCACAGATCCGCAAAAGCTCATCCATGGCGTCCGGCGCGTCCGGATGAACGGAGCCGAAGGCAAATATCGCCTTGCGATCGTTGATCGAGGCCGCAAAATCGTTGACGCTTTTCATCTGGTGAGCGTTCGTCGCAATGTTTAAGACGACGGAGCTTGTAACGCCCTCCTCTGCCATAGCGCGCTTTAAGCCATCGGCCGTCCCGTCGGTGTAATTTATAAGGCCTCCCGAGGCGAACGAGAGCTTTTCGACCGCGCGTGCGGCTATTTTTTCAGGAAAACAGTGAGTGTGAAAATCAATAAGCAAAAAAATTCATCTTCCTTCGATTTTAAATTCTCTCGGCGTTTTACCGAAGCTTTTTTTAAACAGTCTCGCGAAATAATTCGGGTCGTCAAACCCGCATTTTTCCGCGGTCTCGGTTATGTTCATATCGGTAGAGGCCAAAAGCTCGGCAGCTTTTTCAAGGCGGAGCTTTTTTACATATGCCATCGGCGTGAGCCCGACGGAGGACTTAAAGAGCCTTGACAAATATCCGCCCGTCATATGAAGCTCCCCGGCAAGGTCTGAAAGCGCGATCCTTTCGCGGTAGTGGCACTTTAAAAATTCCAGAGCTTTGGCGATCCTTTCGGGCCCCTCTTCTTCGGCGGCCTTGTGCTTTTCGATCAGGCGCGAGATGATCAGGCACGCATAGCCGCGCACGGCGTGAACGTAGCCGTCGGGCTTTTTCTCTATAAGGTCATAGATCGATGAGATCATTTTTACGATCTTTTCGTCCGATATCTTAGTGACAAACCGGACGTTCGTGCAGTCGGAAAACGAGGGCGGCAGAATGATGCACCCCCACGACCCGTAGCCGGAGACGCACTCGTGAAGCTCGCCCGAATTAATGACGGCCGTGTCCCCCGCATCAAGGTCGAAAACTCCGCTCTCGGTCTTTAAGCGCCCCTTGCCGGAGAAAAAGCACTGTATCTCGATATGCTCGTGCCAATGCGCCATATAGTGATATTCGGCCGGCTCCTTCGAGTTCACCCTGATGGGAAACCCGTCCGCCGGGATATTTTCGTAAAGCCTTAAATCGTTCATTTTTGTTTTCTCCTGCTTTTGTGCCGTTTTGTGCTATCTTTTTTATATTTTAAATAGTATACTATAATCAGAATTTTGTCAAGGAGGGAATTTTATGTTTAAAAGAAAAGGCATTATGATCGACTGCTCGCGAAACGCGGTGAGGACGCCCGAAACCGTGATGCGGTTCGCGGATATGATGAAAAAGCTCGGCTACAACACGCTGATGCTCTACACGGAGGACACATATGAGATCGAGTCCGAGCCCTATTTCGGCTACCTTCGCGGCAGATACACCAAGGAAGAGCTGAAAAGGATCGACGACTACTGCGATTCGCTCGGGATCGAGCTCATCCCCTGTATCCAGACCCTCGCGCACCTTAACGCGACGATGAGCTGGGGCCGCTTTCAGCGTGTAAGAGACACGGGCGACATCTTAATGGTCGGGCTCGACGAGACTTATGAGCTCATCGACAAGATGCTCAAAACCGTGTCCGAGAATTTTAAGAGCCGCACCGTCCACATCGGAATGGACGAGGCGTTCATGCTCGGCCGCGGCAGATACCTAAACGAAAACGGCTATCACGACCGCGCCGAGATCATGCGCGAGCACCTTAAAAGGGTTGCCGAAATCGCCGATAAATACGGCCTTACGCCCATTATGTGGGGCGATATGTTCAATCCCGAGATCGAGAGCGGGAAAAAAAGAGAGGACTACCTTCCCGCCAACGTGACTCCGGTATACTGGGACTATTACTCGCTTGACAAGGCGCACTACGATAAGAAGATGGCTGACTATAAGGCCTTCGCGCCCGACTTCTGGTTTGCCGGCGGCTTCTGGTCGTGGGCCGGCTTCGCGCCTCACAACTACTATGCGATCGGGGCGACGAAGGCCGCTGTCGAAAGCGCGAAGGACTATGGCACGGAAAACCTCTTTTTCACCGTCTGGGGCGATAACGGCGCCGAGACTCCGCTTTTCTCCATTCTTCCGGCGATGTATTACACCTCGCGCCTTTTGGACGGAGAGACGGACGATGATAAGATCAGGGCCGGATTTTATGACCTTACCGGCATAGCGTTTGACGACTTTATGTTACTTGACCTGCCGGACACGAACTTTGCCGGCGAAAACATCATCGACCCGGAAAAATATATGCTCTATAACGACCCCTTCATGGGCAAGTTTGACACGACGGCCGTTCCGGGAAGGAGCGCTGTCTATGCCTCGATGGCAGAGCGGCTCGGCAAGCTTTCGGACAACCCCGACTTCGGCTATATGTTTTCAACTCTCTCGGCGCTCTGCTCGGTGCTCGAGCTTAAATATGACCTCGGCGTCCGCACGAAGGAGGCATACACGGCAGGCAAGGACTTAAAGGAGCTTGCCGGCGTTTACGGCGAGGTAATCAGGAGGCTTCGGGACTTTTACGAGAAGCTACGCGCCCAGTGGCACAGGGAGAATAAGACCTTCGGCTTTGAGGTGCAGACCGCGCGGATCGGCGGCCTTATCCAAAGGCTGACCGACTGTCAGAACGACATGTTGATGAACCGGGCATATTCGTCGTCCTCGCTCTCGGCGCTTGAGACAGAGCTATTAGACCCCTTCTGCCGCGAGGGCGCACCGGTGTCCGACGTCTGCTTTAACTCATATTCGGCGACGTTCTCCGCGGTTTTGTAATTTTGCATATCGCTGTTCACCGCCGCGCGGTAGTATGTGTCTATGGTCGTGAACGAGTTATAGAGCATCGACAGCATATAGCCCTTTATGTTTTTGACGTTCGCGACGCCCTCTAAGCACTCTATGACATAGCTTATATGATCGTGTTTAAGCTTTAATAATCTTGACGATACGGCACTGCGGCTCATCGCGGTGCCGTTTATCGTAACTGTTCCCGTTTTGGTCATTAAAGCCTCGGTCATAAGCTCCGTTATCTGGTCGACAGTATCACGACCGTACTCGGTCACAAGAGAATTATAATCAATATTTTCTTTGACGATTTCGCGCATCAATCCTTCTTCCCGTCCGAAGGATAAGGTTGTTATATTGTTCTTGATATTATTATTTTTATTTATATTAATATTATTAGGCTCTTCTTTTGCGGCGTCAACACTTCGCTTTTTTGCGCTGTCCTGACTTCGGTTTTTAAGAGCGGCAGACTCATTTTCTCCGGACGCGCCGAGTTCTTTTATATAGATCATGGCAGGCTTTCCGAGACCCTGTTTTTTCCGTTCGATAAGTCCCGCGGCCGAAAGCTCGGAAAAGACGCGGACGCACTTGTCCTTCCCAATCGAGAGAAGCTCCATCGCCTCGGCGTGCGTGAAATAAAGATAGGTCGCGCCGTTTTTGTCGACCCATCCGTTTTTCTCGGAAAGCGAGAGCCTGTCTGTCAAAAGCGAGTATAATATTTTCGCGTCGCTCGATATTTTTTTGTACCGTCCGTCGGTGAAAAGCGATTTCGGCAAACGGCAAAATGCATTCTGTTTCATGGTAAAACCCCCTTATGAGATAATTCTATCACATAGGGGGTCTTTTTTGTAAGTCCGTATACGGCAGTTTGCGCTCACCTTTGCCGTATACGCCAATCGTTTGCCGTATACGGCAGTGGTGAGGGCGCGAACGCCTGTCTTGTTTGCACCCACCCCGTTAGCGCACCGTAGGGGAAGGCATCCCCGACATCCCGACCTGATGATGCTCAACCTCACACGGGTCGCCAAGGCTGGCGACCCCTACGGATTTTCCCACTCAAACAAAAAAGGAGAGTTTAGCCGGTCCGTGATAATAAGGTAACGCCATAAAAACATCTTTTTCGCGAATTGCTGTGTTAAAAAAGCTCACAATCCTTAAGGATTATTCGCTTTTTTGCCTTGCACTTCATCGAAAAATCTTGCTTTTATGATGCCCGAGGGGCAGTTTTACGCACCGCTTACTATTTAAATATTAAAAAGGTGCTGCGGCTTAGGTTACAGCACCTTTTTATGTAAAACCATTACTTTCTTATCGCGGACCGGCTTTCCTCTCCTTTTTGCTCACCGATAAACTATTTTCTTCTTTTTCTCAGACGCTCTTTTCTGCGCTTTTCATATTCGACCTGGCGAATGATGATCAAAATCACGACCGCAGCCGCGATGATCGCGATCACGATGCCGATGATCCTGCCGACCGAGGCGAAAAACGCCGACCACCACGAATATTCATAGTCGCGGTCGACCGTCAGCGCAACCGTGCCCCTCTCCTCGCCGTCCACCTTGATCTTGATAACGCCGACCTCGTCGCCCGCCTTGAGCGGCGCCTTTAAGGCGGAGTCTAACACGATCTCCTTTTCGATGACGGGCTCTTCGTTCTTGCCCGAGAGTATGTAAAAGCTGTCCTTCGCGGAGAGGATCGCCGTCTTCACGCCCTTGGCGTATTTGATGCCGCGCTCGTCCTCCGGCTCGCCGGCGTTCACGACCGGGGTGTTCTTAAAGTTTTCAAAGCCCCACTCAAAAAGCGCCTTCGTGTCGTGATAGGACATATTAACGCCGTTTATGTTGCTCGCGCCCAGAACGACGGAGATCAGCCTCACATTGTCCTTTTCGGCAGAGCCCACAAGGCAGTGGAGCGCCGCGTCGGTATATCCCGTTTTGATTCCTGTCGCCGGCGAATAGTAATAGTCCGCCGTTCTCTCCTTCGTCAAAAGGTTGTTGGTGTTGATAAAATAGCGCCTGTCCGCGCACTTATCTGTCGTCGGAAGCTCAAAGCTCTTTAACGAAACGATGTTTCTGAAGTTCTCGTTTCCCATCGCGTAGCATGCGATCTTCGCCATATCTGAGACGGTGGTGTAGTGGTTCTCGTCCGTCAGTCCGTGCGCGTTGGAAAAGTGCGTGCCGGTGCAGCCTAAGTCCGCCGCCTTCTTATTCATAAGGTCGATGAACGCGTCCACACTGCCGGATACCGCCTCGGCTAAAACATTTGCCGCGTCGTTACCGGAGGCAACCATCATTCCGGCGATAAGGTCGTAATTCGTGAAGGTCTCGCCCTCATAGAGCCCAAGCTTGCTCGAGTCCCACGAAATGCTCATCACGGCGTTGTTCGAGACCGTGCTCGTCGCGTTCATATCGAGGTTTTCGATTGCCAATATCGCGGTCATGATCTTCGTCGTGCTCGCGGGGTACTTCCTCTCGTCCGCCCCGTTTGAGGCCAAAACGCGCCCGTCGTCCTGGTTTATCAATATCCAGTTCGCCGATGAAACTGACGGCCCGGACGCTTTTGCCGCGTCCTTAGGCTCGGCAAAAGCGAACGATGAGATCATTACAACAAAGCACAAAATGAGTGCCGATAATCTTTTTTTATTCATAAGTTCCCTTCTTTTTTAACATTATAAAATGATTATACAACATTTTCCCCCTTTTTTCAAGCATTTTATTAAAATTTAATATGTTGGGTTTGCGGGGTGGTGCTCGGCCATATCCCTCCGGTTTTTCGTTCGAAAAACCACCGTCTCGCTGTGACTCTCTTCACGCCTCGGTTCTTGATGAGCCCACCGGGCTGTCATTCATTACCTCGGCGCCGCTTCGCTCCCTTTAGGCTCTTGAGAGCTTTAAATTCTCCGGCTACGCACAAAAAACAGAGCGCCTGCGCGCTCTGTTTTTTTATATTATCTTATCGATTATGCCGTAGGCCGCGGCTTCCTCCGCAGTTAAGATATAGTCTCTTTCAGTGTCCTTTGTGACATCTTCGACCGTCTTTCCCGTGTTCTGTGCCAGAATACCGTTTAAGAGCCTCTTCGTCTTTAACATATCCTTCGTGTGAATGTCCATATTCGTCGCCTGACCGCCGACGCCGCCCAAAACCTGATGGATCAAGATCTTGCCGTTTTTCTGGCTCATTCTCTTTCCCTTAGCTCCGCCTGAGAGGAGCACCGCCGCCATCGACGCGCAAAGACCCATGCAGACCGTGACCACGGGGCACTTTATCATCTGCATCGTGTCGTATATCGCGAGGCCTGCGCTGACGCTTCCGCCGGGCGAATTAATGTATAAATATATTTCCTTTTCCGGGTCGGCCGACTCTAAATACAAAAGCTGTGACACAACGGAAAACGACACGTCGTCGTCAATCTCGTTGAAAAGAAAAATCTTTCTTTCCTCCAGAAGCTTGGAGGCGCAATTCGTTTTGCAAAGGGAGCCGTCCTTTCCCTCTTCCAATATAATAGGTTCGGTTATCATAAATTAAAACTGCCTTTCTCTTATTTTAATCTATTTTACCACAACAATGATTTTTTTGCAACAGTTTTTCTGACTCAAAATATCTCTTATTTCGTCAGATACCATGTATATGCCGTGACGAAAACGCCGGTCGGGCTTGCCGCCGGGATCACAAGATCCTTTTTCACTGCGATGTACATCGTCTTAAAATAGAGCCCCGCCGCCGGCGCGCACTCGGAAAACGCTTTCGTGAATTTCTTTGCCTCGGAGGAAAGATCAGAGTCGCCTGCCATTGCGAGCGAGTCGATCCTCAAATCCATAACGCCTCCGGAATAGCCGAACACGTTGGCGCTTTTGCCGGTTTTGAACAAAAAGCCCGGGTCTGTCGCGTTGCCGATCGCGGCGCCGCCCAAAAATGCGTCAAACTCGCCCTCAGTGATGCGCCTTTTATATTCCTCATACTCCAAAACCTCCGCGTCCGCCGAGATTCCGTGCTCTATCAATGCGCCGGAAATGAACTTTGCGAGCGCGATGCGCTCCGACGCGTCGGAATTTACGATTATCTTGAACGAAAAGCTCTTGCCGTTCTTCTCATAGACGCCTGAGGAACCCATTTTCCACAAATTTCGTTCCAGTATATCCTTAGGGTCTTCCCCCTCAGCGGCCTGAACATCGCTCATAAACCACGCATCCGGGTTGAGCGGAGTCAGCGACTGACCCGAGACCTTTTCAGGTGAATCGGAAAATTTCATCTTTCCGATCGCCTCATAGACAGCGCGGCGCGCCGAGTCCTCCGAAAACAGGGCTCCTGCGGCATTGAAGCCCAGAAATTCGAACCTGTTCGTCCTGCCCTCGTAGACCTTCACCTTTTCGGCGGAGGAAACATCGATGTCCGTGCCGAACAAAAGATCCGACTCGCCGGACGAGAAGGAGGCCGAAGCCTTAAGATCCGTGTTCGTGAAGCGGACCGTGAACCCGTCAAGATAGGGCCTTCCCATATGGTAGCCCGAATTTTTCCGGCAAGTGAGCGATGTGTAGCCAACATCCCCCGCTCCCGCGGCGAACTGCCCAGTTCCCACTGGGTAGGCCATCGACTCCGGCGAATTTGCCTTTATGACGGGGAACGTCAGCATCGTTTCAAAATGGCGCTCCGGCTCATAAAGTATGAAATAGAGCGTGTCCGCTCCCGACGCGGTGACTGACTCGATATTTTCCACACAGCCGCCGTAGGTCGCCGGGTGCTCCTTTATGAAATTCACGGTATACAAAACGTCGTCCGCCGTTAAAGGAGACCCGTCCGAAAAGTTTATTCCGTGTTTTATTTTAAGTGTTCCGCTCTTCCCGTCCTCGCCGGGCGTGTAGCTCTCGGCCAGGTTCGGAGCGGCAGAAAAAGAATCCGAAAGCGTGAAAAGCCCGTCGTAAAAAAGGTAGTAAAGCTGCCGGCAGCTCTCATACTCCGTTACGATCGGGTTAAACGTGTCCGGCTTTCTGACCGTCACGCTCACAGTTCCGCCGTCTGTCATGACGGCGGAACGCAAGGTTTCTTCATTCTTTTTTTCGGGCACGGTGTTCTCTTCCTTTTTCGTACAGCCTGAAAAAAGAAGACACAGCACCGCTAAAACTGAAAGAATTTTTTTCATTTTTTGTTCCTTTTTAAAGTTCTATAAATGCGCCCATCGCGCCGAATCTGCCCTTCTGCCTGCGGCACGAAAAATAAATGTCGTTACAGCAGCTGCATTCCGCGGCAAGGTCAATATTTTCGTCCCTCACTCCGGCCTCTTTGAGCGTGCGGCAGACCGCCTCCCAAATATCCGCCTTATAGTGGACGTTATCGCCCTCCGGGCGGATGAAATCCGTGTTTTCAAAGTTTTTCAAAAACACCTCAACCGCGTCGGACTTAATCTGAAAACAGCACGGGCCGATGGAGGGGCCGATCGCGCAGATCAGGTCGCCGGGATCGGTTCCGAGCTCATTTTTCATATCCGAGATCACGGCCGCGCAAATCTTCGCCGCCGTTCCCCTCCAGCCGGAGTGAACCGTCGCCGCGGCTTTTTTCTTTTTGTCATACATAAGCACGGGGATGCAGTCCGCCGAATAGCTCATTAAAGGAATGCCGCACTTATCGGTGAAAAGCGCGTCGCACCCCTCCGAGCGAAGGCGGGGAGCTTTAATATATGCCGAGTGTGTTTCATGCACCTGCTTTGTGACCGAAAGGTTTTCTATGTCAAATCCGAGCGCGAGCGCGACCTTTTCGTAGTTTTTACGGAGTGCTTCCTCATCGTCGCCCCGCCCGAGCCCGAGATTCAGGCTTTCAAGGTGATCTTCAGAATATCCCCCGAGTCTAGTCGTGAAGCAGTGGCGCACACCCTCGCTCTCCAAAAGCGGACTTACCAGATACTCCATACCCTCATATGTTTTATGAATAAATCCCTTATGCATTAAAGATATGCTTCCTCGTCGTAGTCTATATAGGGCATACCGTCAACATCAAATTTTATCTTTAATACAATGTAGCTTGACTCAAAATATTTCTCCGCTCTGCCGCCCCATCTGTCGCCGAAATAGATGTACTCGGTCACGCCGTTCTTTTCTACGGGCAGAACGAACGCGCTCTGCGAGCGGTAGGTCGTCTCGTCACCGAAGTTTCTGTTCACGGAAAAATGCCCGTCCATCGAATCGCCGACCGCAAAGGTGCTCTGGTTGGGCGCCCAGCCCGTGCACCACGAGGTGATAACGAAATACTTTCCGTCCTTCTTAAAGAAAGCCGGAGCTTCGCGGTATTCGCCCTGGAACAGCGTGTTTACATGCTTATCGACGTTCATATAGTCGTCCGCCAGGCGATAGATGTGAAGATCCGCATTGTCGCGCGCGGTGGAGATGAAATAGACCGTGTCCCCGTCCTTAAAAAGCGTGCAGTCGCGCGACATATGGCCGTAGGGATTGAACGAACCGTGATAGGTAAACTCCCCGTCAGGCGTGTCGCATGTTGCGATCGCCGCGCCGGCGGAAAGATAATCCACTCCGTTTTCATAGTGCATCCACATAACGAACTTTTTCGTCTTCTCGTTATAGAGCACTTTCGGTCGTTCGATGTTGACCTTGCCCCCGTCCTCGCGCGCGAGGCGAAGATCGGTCTTCACTCTTATGCCCTCTGTCTTTGACTTTGCCGTGAGAACATGACCTCTGAACTCCCATGTTTTAAGGTCGGCCGAGCGGTAGCAGGAAACATAAATATCGTCCCTTCTGTCCTCGCCGTACCAGTAGTAATATCCGCCGTGGGAAATGATATATCCGCCGTGCGCATGAATCACATTCCCGTCCGTATCAAACCATTTTTCACCGTTTTTTAGCATTATTATTCTCCCTTCGAAAAGCGAAATGCCGTCACCGTGTCATACTTCTCGCCCTTTTTCAAGATGGGCGAGGGAAAGTGGCTGTATTCCATTGCGTTCGGGAACACCTGTGTTTCCAAGCATACTCCGCCGTGCCTGGGATATTTCGCTCCCTCCTTGCATACTCTCTCGGAGTCGATCCCGTTGCCGGAATAGATCTGAACCGCCGGGCGATCGGTATATGCCGTCATTATAATTCCCGTCTTGTCGCCGGAAAGCGTCGCAAATTCTCTGTAGCCGAATCCGTCAAGCGCGAAATTGTGATCGTAGCCCGAGAAGAGCTTGATCTGCTCGTGGTCGGAGGCGAATCCGTCGCCGAGTCTTAAGCCCTCTGTAAAGTCAAAGGGCGTGCCTTCAGTCTTTTCAACGACGCCGTAGGGCATGCACTCGGGCGTGTTCGGTGTGTAGAAGCCCGACGCCATCTTAAGCGTGTGATTATCGACTGTGCCTGACGCATGGCCGTTTAAGTTAAAGTATGTGTGATTTGTCATATTAAGAAGCGTGTCGCGGTTTGACTTGCCCTCATAATGAATCTTTATCGCGTTGTCACTCGTCAGTGTGTATGTAACCTTGACCTTGACCTTGCCGGGGAATCCTTCGTCGCCGTCCGCGCTCACAAGCGTGAGAACGAGCGAGGGCTCTTCTTTATCGATTGCCTTAGAGTCCCAAACTCTCTTGCCGAAGCCGACAAGACCGCCGTGAAGATTGTTGTTTCCGTTGTTTTTCGCAAGGGTATATTTAACGCCGTTTAACGTAAATTCGCCGTTCGCTATCCTGTTTGAGTTTCTGCCGATCAGGGCGCCGTAGCAGCCGGTGTTATTCATATATTCCTCTAAGCTGTCGCGGCCCAAAACAACGTCCGTCCCGTCAAAGGTGAGCGTTCTTAAAATTCCGCCGTAGGTAATGATCTCGGCCGACAGACCCTTGCCGTTGTCAAGCTTGTATAAATAAACCTCTTTTTCGCCGACTCTGCCGTATTCTCTTTTCTCAATCATATTTGACCCTCCGTTTTATATAGTTTTAATATATGCAATTATTTTGTCCGCAAGAAGAGAATGCCCCGCGTCCGACGGATGAAGCCCGTCCGGCATGAAGCGCTCGCGCACCGAGTCTATCACCGGGGTGACGCCGTACTCGGAATAAAGATCGAGCACGGGAATAGAGTAGTAGCGCGCGACCTCTTTTATCGCTGATATGTAGTCTGTGAGCAAAAGCCCGTTTTTGTTCTTGCTTTTATCAAACTCTCCGTCTCTGTGTAGAGGAGTTATGATAAAAACGGGCTTGCCGGCGTATTTTTCCGCAATATATGAAAAACATGTGTGGCACGCGCCGTAAAACGTTCTGTCATCCCTGTCGGAAAATTCGCCCATCGGCGCGTCTCCGTGGCCGAAATCGTTCGTTCCGCCGAAAACGACCATCACGTCAGAATCCTCCATATTTCTCATTCTGTCGCAGAAGTTTCCGCGCTTTTCAAAGTCGTCCTCCGCATTCTGGCGCGCAATTCTCGTTCCGCCGATGCCATAGTTTCGCACAATTGCACCCGTTCTCTCGCCGATGAGGGAAACAAAGCACTTTTCGTTAGAAGTTGCACCGTGTCCCTCTGTTATAGAGTCGCCCAAAAAGTTTATCGTTTTATTTTTTATATCCATAAAAAACAGCTCCTTTTTCTTTATCAGAACCATTTTACCACTCTTTAATAAACTTTGCAACCCTAAACATATTTTACCCCGTTTTTTCCTCGCTGTCAATCCGAATATAGTGCTTTTTTCTCGCCGTTTCTCCTGTTTTTCGAAACAGCATAAGCCGCGCGGTTGGCGCATTCATATATAACAAAATTGCTCTTTTCCCACTTGACAGAGCCTTTTTGCCGTTATATAATAATTAAAACAAGGAGGCAGTTAAATGAAACACAGACTTTTTTCTCCCACAGATATGATAATCGAAAAGGACGCGGTCAAAAATAACTCGTCGCGCCTTGCCTCGTTCGGCAAAAAGGCCATGATCGTGACGACCGCGTCGGCCGCGAAAAAAACCGGCGCGCTTTCAGATGTGACAGACGCGCTTTTTTCAAGCGGCGTTCCCTATGAGATTTTTTCCGGCATTGAGCCGAACCCCAAATATGAAAGCGTTCTTGCCGCGGCGAATGCGGCAATAAAAGCGGGATGCGACTTTTTAATCGGCATCGGCGGCGGAAGCGCGCTTGACGCGGCAAAGGCCGTCTCTCTCCTCGCGGCAAACCCCGGCGTGAGCGAGGAGGACGCATTTATCTACAACGTTAAAAACGCGCCCTACCCCATCGTCACTGTCGGCACAACGGCCGGGACGGGCAGTGAGGTGACGCGCTACTCGGTCATCACAACAAGCTCCGGGATCAAAAAGAGTATTGCGAATGAGGCACTCTTGCCCTCGCTGGCACTGGGCGATGTGAAATATCTTTCTTTTATGAGCCCCTCTGTCTTAAAGTCCACAGCGCTGGACGCGATGTGCCATGCCTTTGAGAGCTATTTTAACCGCCTGGCAGACGATTTTTCCGATACTTTCGCTATCCGCGCATTAAAGCTTCTGATCCCCGAATTTGAGACGATTGCCTCCTACGGAACAGAAGGGCTTGACGAAAAAGACTATGAAGCGCTCTATCTTGCCTCGATCTATGCCGGTGCGGCGATCGAAACGACGGGTACGACGATGTGCCACGCGCTTTCTTACTACCTTTCCGAGGAAAAGGGCATTCCCCACGGCTTTGCCTGTGCGCTCTATCTTCCGGCGTTCTTAATGCACTGCTCCAAGTGGGAGCCCGAAAGGTCGGCCGACCTTTACGATGAGCTTTTAAGAACCGAGAGCGAGATCAAGACCCTTGCGACCGACCTTACCGATGTTGCGGAGCTAAAGCTTGGTGAAGCAGACCTTGAAAAGATCCGCCCGCGCCTTATAAACAACAAATCGCTCATTAAATGCCCCGGCGAAACGAGCCCAGAATATTTTGAAGAGATCATAAAGGCGCTCTTTATGTAATCACAAGCCTCCCTTCGGCATATGCTTGGAAGGGAGGTTTTTTATGAACAAAAAGATATTGTATTTTATAGGGATCGTTTTCGTTTTTTCACTCGGCTGTCTCTGGCACTTTTTCTACCCATGGTCGCACCAAAACTTTTTGGTCGGCCTCGTCGCGCCGGTAAACGAGAGCGTGCCGGAGCATTTAAAGCTCCTCTTTTTCCCTTTTTTGATATTCTCGGTCTTTGAATACATAAAGCGCGGCAAAAAAATCAAAAATTTCATCTTTTCCAAAACGCTGTCCGTTCTTTTCGGAATGGCCGTCATCGTCATTGTCTTTTATGCATATACCGCCGTTTTGGGAACCAACCTTTTGCCGCTTGATATTTTAACGTTTCTCGCAGGCGACATGGCGGCGTTTTATCTTTCCTATAGACTCACATAAAAAGCTGATAAAAAAGGTGCCGTGCACGGTCTCGTGCACGGCGGAAGGAACATTTATAGGAAAACCCAAGGGTTTTTCTACCTTTAATTAATCAATATCAATATATTTGACCTCGGCAACACCCAGAGTGACTGACCTTAAGCTTTCGGTATATCCGCTCGCCATTATGATGTCGCCGGCGCCTATCGAATCCTCTTTTATCTCCCCCGTTATTTCGGCCGTTGCGCCCTTATAAAGCCGGAGATTTATTTTTGTTAAAGCCTGTGCAGGTGTTGTCTTAAACCTTAACGCTGCCTTCAATGTTCACATTGTCGGTGGTGTAGACCGCTCCGCCGTATGATGAGCTGCTACCCGTTATTACCGCGCCGTCGGGCGCAGATGATACCGCCTCGGAAAGTGAGGAATATATGTTCTCTCCGACCTTGGCAACATCATTTGCCGATGCGCCGGATGAGAAAGCCAAAATTCCTGTTGCAATAAACAAAAAAGCAAAAAATTTCTTCATTTTAAGCCCTCCTTTTTAATTATTATACTGTATTTTCCCTTGCGGTAAATAAACATAATTCCTCTCTTCGTTTCACTTATCAGCAAAAACGCACCGTGCACTTTTTATTCGCCGGAGATTTTTCGTTTGCGGTACTCATTCGGCGTCATTCCGCTTTTTTTAATAAAACGGAGAAATAGTGTTCGTTCGGAAAGCCCATCTGCGAGGAAATTTCCTTAACCAGAAGATCCGTCGCCGACAAAAGGAGTTTTGCCTGCTTGACGCGGCAGTTTAAGAGGTATTCATACGGCGTCACCCCGAACTGCGCCTGAAATGTTATTATGACCTGCGAGCGGCTTTTATAGATCACTCCGGCAAGGGTCGAAAGGTCGATGTCCTCGTTTAGGTGCATATCGATATAGTCTTTCAAGACCCATGCCTCCGTCTTTCCCCGCCCGTTCGGCTCAATTTTCTTCGCGAGCCTCTGGCAGATCCTTAAAAATATCGCGGCGCATTCGTCGTTTTTCTCCTCGGGCGTCAATTTTCCCTTGCAGGCCCTGATATAGTCCCAGAAAAGGCCGGTCACCTCCGCCCCGTGATAGAGCGTCTGGCGCGTCAGCGAATAGTTCTCAAGCAAGCTCTCCGCCAGCGGCCCGGAAAAGCTTATCCACAGTTTATCAAAGCTTTTCCCCTCTTCGCGCATAAGTTCATGGTCCTTGCCTTTTAAGAGCACATATGTGTCGCCGGGCGAAGACTCGATCCTTTCCTTTCCGTGATACAAAAGCTCCTCTCCGCGCAGAGTGTGGCCGATGCACATATGGTCGGAATTTGTCCTCTTGTAATAATAGTCCGAATCGACCCATGTGTGCCCGTCTAGTATCATCTTAAAAGGGCTCGTTTCCGATGTCGGCACATAGTAATTTAAGCTGTCGCTCATATCTTCCTCCAATGGTTTAAGCTATGACGAAGCATAGCTTTATTTATTGGTTATTTTGATCTCGCTCTTTCCCCCGTCCCATAATATCGCATACCCAAGATGCTCCGACACGAATCTTATCGGGATAAATGTGCGCGAATCCATTATCTTGGGCGGCACGTCAAGCGTGTAGCGAACGGTCTTTACATTGCCGAACTCCGATTTTTTAACATATACCAGATTATTCATATTCTGAAGTTCAATTACCGTTTCGCCCTTGGTAACGGTGATCTTTTCCTCATCGCCGTTCCAGGCAACTTCAGCTCCCATCGCCTCCAAAAGTCCGCGAAGTGGGATCAATGTTCTTCCCGAATCGATGAGCGCCGAAACGTCCAATGTGATCTCCTTTTTGCCGTCGGAATTTTCAGCCTCGATAGTGTTCTTGCCGACGGTGAGCATGTAGCTTTCCGTTCTCGCCTCGGCAAACCCCTTTGAGCTTTCGTATGTCTCATAGAACACGATGTCGGAACAGGACGCAAAGTCGTATTTCGCTTTGTCGATTCTGAATCTTACATATCTTGTCTTAACGGGCTCTTTCAATGTGAAGCTGACAACGCCAAACCCGTCCTTCTCCTCAGGGATGTTAAAAGTCTCATACTCGGTGTAGGTTGCTCCGTCCGAGCTTACCAAAAGGGTGAAATCGAACCAGTGGCCGTGGAATCCGTCATGTCTCGGGGTGTAGTCGAACGCCGTTATCTCGTGAACAGCGCCCATATCCAGGTCCAGATAATAGGGATATTTTTTGTTTTCTGGGTCGGAATGCCAGTAGGTCGTGTTCTTGCCGTCAAACGCCATTGCGCCGATGTGTGTGCCCGACGTGTCCCAGACCGACTCTGCATATGCCTTGAAATTCTCAGTGTTGACGGGGTGCGGCTTCACCTTTTCATACTCATCGGCAAAGGCCTTTGCACTGTTCGCCTTCCGGCTGATGTTTTTGTTCTCTCTTAATATCTCGATCTCCGCCGCCGAGCCATAGCCCGAGCGCGAGCTCGTGATCTCAAGCACCAGTCCCTTGACCTTGACATTCACCATAAGGTCGACAGTCTGTGCCTCGGTGTTGTTCTTAAAGGTTCCGCTATTAAATAACAGCATATTTTCTTTCTTGTCGTCAAATCCGTAGAGGTTATAGCCGAGGATTCTTCCGGTGTCGCCCTCCTGTCTCGGGGTGTATTTAATCCCGGAGACGGTCGCGGTGTTCTTAAACGTCATCGTGATATACATCGGCGGCTCGTCGTGATATGTGATCTTTGAGCCCTCCGCCTCGTAATACGAGTGCCAGTAGGTCGACGTGTCCGAGTCAAACGCCTGCGCTATCGGGTGCGTGTTATCCTCGCTCGTCGCCGTCACGGTGTAGCCCTTTAACACCTTGTCCTTCACCGTCGTCTTTTTTGCCGCCGCGAAAACGGGCGACGGTATGAGAAGAGAAAGCGCCAAAACAGCCGACGAAAAAACAGAAATTATTTTTTTCATATTTTATTCCCCTTATTCAAAGTGATAGGAAAGCGCTGAAAGTGCGGCAGTATCGGCCTTGTCCTTGCCGATGAACCAGAGTCCTCCGTCAAGGTTTACGGCCTCATAGCCGAAGCACTCCGAAAGAAGCGATGCCGGAACGTAAACGATGCCGTCCTTCTCCTTAACAGGGTTTGAAAGTGCCTTATATTTTCCGTCCACTCTCGCCTCGAGCGAGCCTGCGACAGTCCACATCCATGTGCTGCCGGAAATATTGAGTCCGTCCGTCGTGTGGTTCTTGATCATGAAAACGTTTGCGCCGGCCGTGCCGTATTCCGTCTTCGTTTCGCCGTATCCCATAATATCGGAAAGCGCATATGCCGGAATGTAGAGCGTGCCGTTTTCCGAGAATGTCGTCACGCGTGTGTCGGGGTCATAGACCTTCATCTTGCCGCCGCGCGCTATCATATCGGCCGAGCCGTCTGAAAGAAGGCTCGATTCGCCGATCGCCGCCCTTTCCTCTGTTGTAAGCGCTTTTTCGGGGATATCGGTGTAAACAAAGCTGAATCTTCCGATGGGTGCCGACGAGCCCTCAACATAGAAGTTTAAGACATTGCCGGAAACATTAATGCCGTCCACCGCCTTAAATTCAAAGTCAACTGTGCCTGTCTCGCCGAGTGCACTTCTCGGCACCTTAACCTGCATAACGTTGCCCGAAACCGTGTAGGCTCCCTTTGCCGTCTCCGTCTTATTAAAGTCCTTGCCGAGAGCATAGACCGTTCCCTTTTCTATCAGGTAGTCATAGCCCTCCCAGCCGGTCGCATAGTTCCTGTCTGAGTTTACATATATCTGCATAAAGTTATCGCCGTCTTTTATCTGAGAATCCGTCTTTAACATAAAGTAGATATTCTCATCGTCAAAGCTTGCCTTTGCGCCGACGATCGCGTTTTTCACCTTTGCAACATAATGGAACTTTCCGCCCGTCTTTCTGTCGTAGTTGTCATAGCTGTCGCGCTCATAGGTCGAACGGTTATTTGCAAAGTAAGGCATAACGTCCTCCCAGGCCGAAGCGTCCGCATTAATATCAATAGTCTTTGCACCGCTCGCCGTTCTCACGGGGCGAACGCCCTTATATTTTCTCACAAAATCTGAAAGAAGATTATAGTAATCGTCGCCGAGCGCGCCCTTGGTCGGCTCGATGTCACGGCTGTTCTCATCGTCATAAAGGTCGATAAAGACATTGGTCTTTCCGCCGTGCTCCTGGCTTCTCGCAGTCTGCCATTCGTTCCATCCCGTCACGAAGACATATTCCGGGTCGACCGCCAAAACGCGTGAGATCTGCTCCTGCATGAAATAGCCTTCCTTAGCGGCCTCTGTGCGGTAATCCTCGCCGAACGCCTCGGTATATGCTCTTCCCTTTGCATAGGGGTCTGAGAATGCGCCGGTCACGCCCGCGCCGGTCTCGTATGACTCGTTTAGAGCCGTTCCGAGGCTCATAAACTCATATCTTCCGTTGTCTTTTAAATAGCGTTTAACCTGGGGATAGCTCTCAAGCCACTTCCACTCTTTTTTGCTGTCGTCTCCCGGAATTGTCTTCCCCGTCACGGGATCGACCTTTTTGCTTCCGCTCGATCTGACGTTAAAGAGCTCCTTGATCTCGGAAACCAAGGTTGCCTCATCCGTGTCCGAAGTGTCCGCTCTGTTAAAGCGCGCGTCATATTCCGTCGCGACGATAAGGGGCTTTCCGTCAACGCAGAACCAGAGGTCTGAATACTCGCCCGACGCATAGTAGTTTAAGTATATCGCCTTGAGCATTCTCCAAGTCGCGTCCGTCGCACTGCTCATCGGCGTGTAGAACGAGATCTTCGGCACGTTGAGCCCTTCTGCTCTCGCGTCTCCGAAAGCCTTAAAGCAGAGCGTTCCGAACTCGGGATATGCTCTGTCTCCGTTCGTCAGATCAAACATTATAAAGTCAACTCCGGCCGCGGAAAGCATCTCGGCATGGCGGCGGAAGACCCAGTAGTCGTCGCTTCCGTAAAATCCGAAAAGCGGCTCGTTCCAGTATATTCCGGTGCTTTTGTCCGTGCACCAGAGCTTGTTATAATAGTCCTCCTTCGCCGAAGGGTCTTCGGCGATGACCTCGCTCGCGATTATCGCCGGCGAGCCTGTCGGAAGGTTCACCCAGTAAAACATACCGACAGAGTGAGTGCCCTCTTTGACCGCCCCTGTCTCGGAATAGTTTGCTATTCTGCGGCCGAGTGAATCCGTCGCCGCCCATGTGTCCGAATACGTGTCGATTATAACCGAATCGTCAACGGGCGTCCTTTTCTCCTCCTGATAGGGCGTGTCCGACAACCGGATGCTCTTTATCGAAAGGAGCTTTGCAACGTGATAATTCTGCACGACATAGAGCGTGTGCTCACCGGAATATGAGCCCTTTATGTTTAAATGATATTCCGTCTCGTCCGACCGGTTCACGATCATATAGCCGAGCATCGCGCCCTTTTTCGGATCGTCAAGCCGGATTCTGAACGCCTCGCCGTTATACCAGTTCGCGGCAGGCGATTCGGCCGTCATATGTATCGATTTAACGCCGGTCATATCGACCTTAAAACCCACATATCCGCCGGACTCCCACTTTGCAATATCGTCCGCCACCGTAACGCCGGACTCGGACTTTACCGAAACGTCCGCCGCAGTGAGCGTCTGCTCCTTGGCAAGCGCAGTGCCGGACAAGAGTCCGGTCGCCATAACTGCGCTTAAAATAAGCGCCGCTGCCTTTTTCATAGAATCCCTCCCAAATTAAGTTTTCAGCTATATTATATACTCTGACGGCGTTTTTTGTAAATATGCAATATGCACCATAAAGTTTCACATATACGCATAGGCAAAAATCAAAAAAATAGGCGGCATATTAAAATATGCCGCCTTTTATCAGCTTGTGATCTTATGTTTTTCGGCTTCTTCCTTTTCTCGCCCATAGTAGCCGCCGTAATATCCGCCGTAGTAGTTACTGTAGCGCCCGTATCTGTAGGAGTATCTCTCCTCGTCAACAGCGTTTAAGACATAGCCCAAAATGTTCGCGTCCACCTTGCGAAGCGCATTTACCGTCGCGTCAAACCGCTCCTTATCCGTGTAGTTCTGCTTGATAACAAGAAGCGTGCCCGATACAGCAGCGCTTATTACCGCCGCGTCCGTCACCATTCCGACAGGCGGAGTGTCAACTATTATATAGTTAAACTCTTTTGAAAGCTCGTCCAAAAGAAGGCCGAACCGCTCAGACGACAAAAGCTCCGACGGGTTGTCCGGAATCTCGCCCGAGGTTATAACATAAAGGTTTTTATAGCTCGTTTCGGTAACACCGGTATTTTCCGTGTCGCCATTTAAAAACTCGGAAAGGCCGGACTTATTTCTGATCTGAAACATTCTTGCGATCATCGGCTTTCTCATGTCCGCGTCGATCACAACCGTCTTTCTCCCGAGCTCGGCAAAGGAGATGCCGAGGTTCACGGCAACGGTCGTCTTCCCTGTTCCGGGGCACGGGCTCGTCACTGAAAACCACTTCTTGTCCTTGTCTTTCAAGGTGTGAAGAATGTTCGTTCTTATCGCCTTATATGCCTCTTTAACGGCAAACGGCATATCCTTGGAGATCATCATCGACGCGGCGCTGATCGTCTCCTTTATTGCGTTAGTTTTTGCTTTTTTCGGCATTATCATGTCGTTTTCTCCCTTCGTGAACTGTCACCAGCGGAACGGTGCCGAGTGCAGGAATATCCTGATATCTGCTTGCGATGCCGTCCTCCGTGATAATCTTCATCGAGAAGCTCTCGCGGATGACAAAATACCCGGCACATACGATAGCGCCCAAAAGCGCCGCCAGGAGAACATTTCTCACCTTATTCGGCGATGACGGCGCAAGCGGAACAGACTTTGCGTTGCTTATAAGCGTGACTGTTCCGGCCTTTAATATCTTTTTGACATATCCCCTGTAAGGGTCGTTTGCGTTTGCGCTCACGATGTTTCCGTCAACAAATGTCGAGTCCGAAATGACATTCGCGAAAGCGTTCACCAAAATAAGCGAATATTCGGGGTTCGGGCAGGTCGCCTTTACCGAGAAATTCTCAGTTCCGCTAGAAATGATCTGAAGCATCGAGCGAATCTGAGCGGGCGAATAGACCTTGTCAAGCCCTGTCGACTCACCGACAGCCTTAATGCAAACGTCGTTCTTCGCGAGCTCGGAGATCGTGTCCACCAGGTCCGCCGACACGGTAAAGTCCGCCGTGGTAACGGATTTATAATCGCCTCGGTTCTCATTCGCCTGTACGCAGAGCGACGCCGTGGACGAATACATCGGCGTTATCAGAAAAGTCGAAAACAAAAAAGCTAACACCGCGCAAACCAGAGCGCCGGCTATAATCAAGGGCAGTTTTTTTAATATTACAAAAAACATCTGCCTTAAATCAATGTATTCCATCAATACTTCCCACCTTAAATGCTAATTGTCTGCTTGTGCCTGCCTTATTTATTATACAATAAAACAAGCGTTTTGTAAAGAGTTTTAATTTTTTCTTAAAAATTTCCTCAAATATTGACTAAATTAAATAATAATGCTATACTTATTATAGGGGAATAAAAATTTTAAGGACGGTGCTTTATGAAAAAAAGATATGCCGTGCTTCTTATAATATTGGTTGCCGTTGCCGCGCTTTGCTTCTGGCAGCGGAACAATATCGAAGCACTTTTTATATTTGCGACGAACGATTCCGATTCTACCGAGCATCTTATCGAAGAGAACAAAGAAAAGCTCTCAAAGGAGCTTGAAAAATATACCGACGCGGTGCCCCGCGCCTTAACGGCCGAGGAGGAGGAAAAGATCGCCTCCGGCGAGATGAGCGTTTCCGACGCGGTGAAGATGCTTCTTGACGAGACGGAGGAAAAGAGCGAAGAGGTCTCTCCCTCCGGAACGAAAAGCGACAAAAACGCCGAGACTGAAGCAAAGACGGAGACGCCGGCCTCTTCGACGACCGGACAAACAGTCGTTAAAAGGAACGATACAAAGAACAATAAAGAGAAGGAAAACACCATCATAAAGCGCTACACGGCTGAGCTTTATTCGATGAAGGCATATTATATCGGCCAGCTTTCCCAGATTGAGGGAAGGGCACGCTCGGAATTTTCCGCGATGACGCCGGCCGAGAAGAAGAATCTTTCAAAGGCCGCGTTCGTCGGCAAATACGCGGGCTATGCCACCTCGCTTTTGGGCGAGTGCGACTCGCGCGTTAACTCGCTTCTTGCCAATATGAAGTCGGAGCTTTCCGAGGTCGGCGGCGATATGTCGATCATTCCGACGATCCGCCAGGCATATGAGAGCGAGAAGGCGGCAAGAAAAGCATATTATCTTAACATGGTAAGCTAAGGAGTGACTGTTTATGAAGCTATTTAAAACAATTGCAAGCTTGATGCTGGCGCTCACGCTTTTAACGGGTGTTTCATCGGCGGCGTTTTTGGACGTTGACGCAAATTCCGAGATTGGAAAGGCGATCGAGACTCTTTCGTCACGCGGCGTCATCTCCGGCTACGGAAACGGGCTTTTCTGCCCGGAAAAATCGCTCACCCGTGCCGAGGCAGTCAAGGTCATCAACAAAATTTTCGGCTATACATTAGGTGAAAATGTCGGTTTTTCAGATGTCAATAAGGACGACTGGTTTTTCTCCGATGTTGCCGCGGCTGTCAACGCCGGCTATATTGAGGGCTTTGCCGACGGAACGTTCCGTCCGAATGACACGCTCACGAAAGAGCAGGTCTGCGTTATGCTTGACAAGATCATGAATTTTGTGAAGCTTCCGGGAGACGTCAAGGTCTCCGACACCGTTTCCGACTGGGCATGGGCAAGCGTTGAAAGGCTTTTGTCCAACCACCTGGCCGAGACCGACGAGAACGGAAATTTCCACGCGACCGAGATGTTGCCGCGCGGCGAGTTTTCGCTCCTTCTTTCGCAGTTCGCGCTCCAGAACCTGCCCGAGATCAAGCCGTTTGACATTTCGACGGTCGCGCGCGAGGAGCTTGAAGCGCGCCTTTCAAGAATCATCACCGGCGTTCGCGAGGTGCTTTGCAAAAAGACAGACGAGCCGGATATACTCGCGGTATTCAACTCCATCGCGGACAATATGGAGGCATATTTAAAAGACCCGAACTATGACTATAAGACCGAGGCGGAGAAGACGAAGAAGATGTATTCCGCTCTTCCCTCCGACCTTCGGAGCAAGACCAAGGACCTTTTGGTGAACTTCTTCACCGACTCAAAGTATGCCGAGGACATTCAGGTTCTTTTCGAGTTCTTCTTCTGATGAATATTCTGATCGACGGGGACGCATGTCCCGTTATCACGGAGGCAGTTAAGGTCTCATCGGAATTCGGCTTTCGCCCCGTTATATTTTCGGACACGGCGCACAACATCCAAAGGGCGGACGCGGACTCTGTCACCGTGGACAAAGGGGCGGACAGCGCGGATTTTGCAGTCCTGTCACGATGCAATAAGGGCGACCTTGTGATAACGAACGACTATGCACTTGCCGCGCTCTGCCTTGCAAAAGGCGCGTTCGCCTTAAAGCCGGACGGGACGGAGTATACGGATTTTAACATCGATATGATGTTAGAGGGGCGCTACATCGCAAAAAAGATTCGCTCTTCGGGCGGAAGGCTTCCGAAAATCAAAAAGCGCACAAAGGCGGACGATGAAAATTTCATATTGAAAATGCGCGAAATATTAATACGCATAAAAAATAAGACGGTCTGAGCCGTCTTATTTTTTTATATTCTGAATAAAAGATCCTCATATGTCGGGAACGGCCAGTAGTCGCCCGAGACCTTCGTCTCCAGTTCGTCGGCCGTGCTCCTTGCCTCGCGCATCGCAAGAAGGACTTTGTCGCGGCAGAAAAGCGCGCGCTTTTCAATGTCCTTAACGCCGTGCGCTTTTTCGATTGCGTCAGAAAGCTCGCCCGTCTTATCGTAAAGCTTGTCGGTGAGCGACGAAACAGTCTCGGCCAGCGCGCATTCAGCTTTGCACGAAAGCGTCGGGCACACGGCCTTTTTCGCAGCCGCGGAATCCGCAAGGTCCTTTGAATAGCGCATAACCGCCGGCATAATCTCCTTATTTATCATATCGACCATGGTCAGCGCCTCGATATTTATGATCTTGCAATAGTTCTCAAGCAATATCTCACAACGCGACTCGATCTCCGTTTCCGAATAGATATTGTGCTTTTTAAAGAGATCGATATTCTTTTTGTCCTTAAAGCACGGGATCGCCTCCGGAGTGCTGACAAGGTTTAAAAGTCCTCTCTTTTTCGCCTCTTTTACCCACACATCCGAATAGTTGTTGCCGTTAAAGACGATTCTTTTGTGGTTGCCGTACTCGCGTTTAATGAGTCTGAACACGGCGCGGCTCAAATCTTCCGCTCCCTCAAGCTCGTCGGCAAACTGTTCAAGCTCCTCCGCCACGATGGTGTTTAAGATCGTGTTCGGGCCGGCGATCGAGAAGGTCGAGCCGGGCATTCTGAACTCAAACTTATTGCCGGTGAACGCGAAAGGCGACGTTCTGTTTCTGTCCGTCGTGTCCTTCGCAAAGGTCGGAAGCACGTTAACGCCGACCTCCATAAATATCTTATCCTTGGCGTCGTACTCCTCGCCCTTTAAAATCGCCTCCAAAATTTCGGTGAGCTGGTCGCCCAAAAACATCGAAACGATCGCGGGAGGTGCCTCCGCCGCGCCGAGTCTGTGGTCGTTTCCGGCGCTTGCGACTGTCATTCTTAAGAGATCCTGATACTCGTCGACCGCCTTGATAACGGCCGTTAAGAAAAGCAGAAACTGCGCGTTCTCGTGGGGCGATTTACCGGGATTTAAAAGATTCTTGCCGTCGTCCGTCGAGATCGACCAGTTGTTGTGCTTGCCCGAGCCGTTGACCCCGGCAAAGGGCTTTTCATGAAGAAGGCACACAAGATTATGTCGCAGTGCGACGCGCTTCATAACCTCCATCGTCAGCTGATTGTGGTCCGTCGCCAGGTTGACGCTCGTGAACACGGGCGCAAGCTCGTGCTGTGCCGGCGCGACCTCGTTATGCTCGGTCTTCGCGAAGATGCCGAGCTTCCAGAGCTCCTCGTCAAGCTCCTTCATATATGCCGCGACGCGCGGTTTTATCGCGCCGAAATAGTGATCGTCCATCTCCTGCCCTTTGGGCGGCTTTGCGCCGAAAAGCGTGCGGCCGGTAAATATCAGATCTTTTCTTTTTTCATAAAGCTCCCTGTCGACGAGAAAATATTCCTGCTCCGGGCCGACGGTGACGTTGACTCGCTTTGCCGTCGTGTTCCCGAAAAGGCGCACTATTCTCATCGCCTGTTCGTTTATGGCCTCGACCGAGCGAAGAAGCGGAGTTTTTTTATCAAGCGCCTCGCCGCCGTAGGAATAAAAGGCACAGGGAACGCAGAGCGTTCCGTCCTTTATGAATGCATAGCTCGTCGGATCCCACGAGGTGTAGCCTCTCGCCTCAAAAGTTGCGCGAAGGCCGCCGGAGGGAAAACTCGAAGCGTCCGGCTCGCCCTTGATTAACTCCTTGCCCGAAAACTCCATAATGACCTCGCACGGGCCGGTCGGCGTTAAAAAGCTGTCGTGCTTTTCCGCCGTGACGCCGGTGAGCGGCTGGAACCAATGCGTAAAATGCGTTGCACCTTTCTCGATCGCCCAGTCCTTCATCGCGTTCGCGACGACGCTCGCCGTCTCCCTTGTCAGCGGAGCTCCCTCGTCGATAGTCTTTTTAAGACTCTTATATGTTTCTTTCGGCAGTTTCTGCCTCATCACGCTATCGTTAAAAACCATTGTGCCGAAAATCTCAGGTATGTTCATACTATCCTCCGTAAAATCAAGAATGTTTGTTCTTTATAAGGTCCTCAAGCTCATCGATAAAAGAGCTGACGTCCTGAAAACGGCGGTAGACCGACGCGAAACGGACATATGCGATGTCGTTTATCTTCTTGAGCTTCTCCATCACCATCTCACCGATCTGGCGCGAGGTGATCTCCTTTGTCATCGAATTATAGATGTCCGCCTCGACCTCCTCCGCGATGCGTTCGGCCTCCTTAACGCTGACATCCGTCTTATCGCAGGCGCGAAGAACGCCGGCTAATATCTTTTCGCGCGAGAAAAGCTCTCTCTTTCCTCCGTTTTTCACCACCATAACGGGAACGTGTTCCACCTTTTCATATGTGGTGAAGCGCCTGTCGCATGACAAGCAGACTCTTCTTCTTCTCACCGTCGTGTTCTCGTCGGTATCGCGCGTGTCCAAAACCTTGGTTTCCTCATAACCGCAAAAAGGGCATATCATAAAGCGTTCCCCCGTTATTACTTTTCAAATTCGGCTATCATATCGAGCCTCTTTTGGTGTCTTCCGCCCTGATATTCCGCTTCAAGCCATGTATCGACAATATCGAGAGCAAGCCCCTCGGCCGTCACCCTTCCGCCGAGCGCAATGACGTTCGCATTGTTGTGCTCCTTTGTGAGCTTTGCGGAAAACGCGTTTGTCAAAAGCGCACAGCGTATCCCGTCAAACTTATTCGCCGCGATGGACATTCCGATGCCCGTGCCGCAGACCAGGATTCCGGCCTCGCATTCGCCGCTCTGTATCGCCTCGCACACCTTTTTTGCATAGACGGGATAGTCGCAGCTGTCCTCCGAATCTGTTCCAAAATCGCGGTATTTGATGTTTTTCCAGTCAAGATGAGCCTTTATAGCCTCTTTAAGCTTATATCCTCCGTGATCTGCACCGATTGCCAACATGAAAAATCATTCCTTTCCTTTATTCTCTTTTTCATTATATTCTCTTTCAGCCTGTGAAAGTCTTAAATAAACGGGATTCAGCTCGTTCGGATCCTTCGCCTCGGCCGCCATGCTCTCCGCCATAAACGCGACGCACGACGCGCGCGACGCGCAAAGGTGCGCCGGCGCAAAATGTGAGAGCGACCCGAGCTCTTTTATAAAATATTCTTTGAATCTTTTAACTCCGTCTCCGATGAAGATGACCTCCTGCCCCATCGAGCGGATGTCATTTGCAAGCTCCTCGGCCGAGATCGCCCTCGGCTCTCTTAATGCTTCAAGCTTTCCGTCCCTCCAGCGAAACATCGCGTTATAGACCTGGTCGCGCCTCGCGTCCATTATCGGGCAGATGACCTTTTCGGCAAAAGGAAGCGCCGCGGCCAGCGCCGAAAGCGTGGACACGCCGACAGTTTTTTTGCCTGCCGCATATGCGATTGTCTTTGCCGTCGTCACCCCGATCCTGAGCCCAGAAAACGAGCCCGGGCCTTCGGTCACGGCAACAAGGTCAATCTCCGACAGCGAAAGGCCGGACTTTTTCATGACGGAATCCACCGCCGGCAAAAGCGTGACGGAATGCGTCAGCGCCGTCTGAGTGAACTCCTCGGCCAAAAGCACGCCGCCGTCCGTCACCGCAGCGCTCGCCGCAACGGCGGAAGCCTCAATCGCAAGTATTTTCATTGTTCGTCCTCCCCCAAGCTAACCTCGATAACACGCTCGTTGTCACTTTCTCCGCGCGTGATGCTGACCTTTACGGAATCCTCCGGCATTTCAGAATAAAAATTGTCCGGCCACTCGATAACGCGCACCGTACCGGGCGAAAAATAGTCCGAAAACCCGATGTCATAAAGCTCCTCCGGGTCGTTTAGCCTGTATAAGTCAAAGTGATAGACCTTCACGTCCCCGTCATATTCGTGAACGAGCGTAAACGTCGGGCTTGATACCCTCATCTTTGACCCGTAGCCGCGCGCGAGCCCTCTTGTAAAGGCCGTTTTACCGGCGCCTAAGTCGCCGATCAGAAGATAAGTCCTGTCGTTCCCGAGTTTCTTTGCCAATCCTTCGGCAAAATTCTCGGTTTCGCTCTCGCCTTTTGATATGTATTTCATAAGATTACCTTTCTTTTCACACTGATATTTAGAGTATAACACATTTCGCGCGTTATTTCAAGTCAATTTAAAAAGGACTCTAAACGAGTCCTTTTTTAAGCTTCTTTTTTGCTCTTGATTCGATTCGGGAGACCTGCACCTGCGACACGCCCAAGAGCCCCGAAACGTCCGTCTGCGTCATATTCCTGAAATACCGCATGATGATGACGCTTCTCTCGCGCCCGTCAAGCTCCGACAAAGCCTCGGTCAGCGCCATTCGGTCAATGATTTTTTCCTCGCCCGAGGGCTCGGAGGCGATGCGGTCCATCACCGGCTCATTATCGTCCTCCCCTCCCGGCTCATAGAGCGACCGCGGCGTGACCGCGCTCGAAAGCGCCATTGCAAGCTTTTCCGGCTCGACGCCGAGCGAGTGTGAAAGCTCGGACACCGTCACCTCCCTTCCCAGGCTGTTTTCCATGCGCTCCTTTTCGCCCATCGCGCGCGAGGCAAGCTCCTTTAAGCTCCGCGCGACCTTGACGGGGCCGTCGTCACGCAGAAACTTTTTGATCTCACCCATGATAACGGGAACGGCATAGGTCGAAAACTGAACGCCGAAATCAAGGCTGAATCTGTCCGTCGCCTTAATAAGGCCGATCGCGCCGATCTGGCACAGCTCCTCAAAATCGCATCCGCGCCCGGTAAAGCGGCGCGCAATGCTATGTACAAGCCCCATATTGTTCTCGATCAGAGCGCTTCTTGCCCCGTCATCGCCTTCTTTAACGAGCTCTAAAAGTCTTTCATTTTCCGTCATAATTTTTTGACCATAACCACCTTAGTGCCCGAATGCTCCTTTGAGTACACCTCGACCGAGTCCATGAAGCTTTCCATCACGGTAAAGCCCATTCCGCTCCGCTCAAGCTCCGGCTTCGTGGTGAAAAGCGGCGTGCGCGCCATCGCGACGTCGCTGATTCCGCACCCCTTGTCCTCGACCGTTATGGTGACGAGCCGCTCCTTCCACTGGCAGGTGAGCGTAACAAGGCCGCTCATCGACTCATAGCCGTGCACTATCGCGTTCGTCACCGCCTCGGAGACCGCCGTCTTGATCTCGGCAAGCTGTTCGATCGTCGGATCGAGCTGTGATAAAAACGCCGAGACCGCGGCGCGTGCAAACCCTTCGTTTGACGACTTGCTAAAAAATTCCGTCCTCATAAAATTATCCATTTATCTCACCTCTTCTTTTGTGCTTTCAATTGCGTTTATTGCCTCGTCCACGTCCTTGTAAAGCGGAATTATCTTGTCGATCGCCGAGAGCCTTATGATGCGCTCCACCTGCGGTTTTGCCGCGGCGATCGCCGCCCTTCCGCCGAGCGCCGTCACGTTTTTATACCGCCCGATGATGACACCGATTCCCGAGCTGTCCATAAATTCAAGCCTGCCTAAGTCGAAAACGAGGTTGTCGCACCCGAGCGAAATTCTCTCGTCGAGCGAACGGCGAAGCTCCACCGCACTGTGCTGGTCAAGCTCGCCCTCGATCTTCACCACGAGTGCGCTTTTTGCCGATGTATAACTGTCTTTCATAAATATCTTCCTTTCTTTTGTGCCTTTCATAATCAGAAATTCTACTTTTCCCAGTTTTTCCCTTTGAAAACTTTTGTCGAATTTTATCTTTCGTGCGACAAAAAAAGACATACGCTGAATATGCCCTCACTCCACGGTAAAACAAAAAACTCTGTAATTATTACAATTACAGAGTTTTTGTGTGTTCGGAATGTCCGGGGCGTAAATTCCCGTTGCCGTGTAGCAAGCTTTTTTATTCCTGCATTTTTAATTTTTCGCTCTGGAAGTGAACCGTGAGTGCGTCAAGCAGTTCGTCCAGATCGCCGTTCATGATTGCGTCGATCTTATGAAGCGTCAGCCCGATCCTGTGGTCGGACACCCTTCCCTGAGGGAAGTTATATGTTCTTATCCTCTCGCTCCTGTCGCCCGTGCCGACCTGGCTCTTTCGCTCGGACGCGACCTTTTCGTGCTGTTCGGACTCCATAAGCTCGTAGAGTCTCGCGCGGAGGATCTTCATTCCTTTGTCTTTATTTTTATGCTGGCTCTTCTCGTCCTGACAGCTTACGACAAGCCCAGTCGGAATATGCGTGATACGAACCGCGCTGTCCGTCGTGTTGACGCACTGACCGCCCGGGCCGCCGGCTCTGAACACGTCGATTCTTAAGTCGTTCGGGTCAATATCGACCTCTACCTGGTCGATCTCGGGAAGCACGGCGACTGTAACGGTCGATGTGTGTATCCTTCCCTGAGACTCGGTGTCCGGCACTCTCTGAACGCGGTGAACGCCGCTTTCGTATTTAAGGCGGCTGTACGCGCCCTGACCGATTATCATAAACGAAATTTCCTTAAAGCCGCCGATCCCCGTCTCGCTCGAGTTCATAATATCGATCTTCCAGCGGCGCGACTCGGCATACATCGAATACATTCTGAAAAGGGACGCGGCAAAAAGCGCCGCCTCGTCTCCGCCCGCGCCGGCGCGAATCTCCATAATGACATTCTTGTCGTCGTTCGGGTCTTTCGGCAAAAGGAGCACCTTAAGCTCGTCCGCGCAAGGGCCAAGCTTTTCTTCGGACTCCGCGATCTCCGACTTTGCAAGCTCGTGAAGCTCCTTTGACTCCGGATCGTCCAAAATCGCCTTCGCCTCGTCGATCGTTGCCTTTAAATTTTTATACTCCTTGTATTTTTCGACGATCGGGGTCATATCGGAGTGCTCCTTAACAAGCTTACTCCAACGCTCCCTGTCCGCCAGAACATCGGGATCGCTGATCTTCTCCGTCAGCTCGTTATAGCGCTCCTCGATAAAATCCAGTTTATCAAACATTTTAAAAAATCCTTCCAAGTAAGATTAGTCACATATATAAGTATACCAAGCCGGACAAATTTAGTCAATAAAATATGAATATTTTTTTCAAAATGCGAAAATAATAAAGAAAAAAGTTAGGAGATGACATTTTTTATGAAAAAAATATTGGCATTTTTATTTGCCGTAACGCTTTTATTCTCGTTCGCCGGGTGCACAAATAACACCCCTACCCCCGACACCAACACGGATAACAGCCAGAACGGCGATATGAAAAACGACGGATCAAACTTAAAGGACGACTTAAAAGACACCGGCGAAGACTTGAAAGACGGCGCCGAGGACGCGGCAAAAGGCGCAGGCGACGCTGCCCGTGACGCCGGCCGCGGAGTGCGCGATATGGTCGACCCTGACGGTTCAGGAACAGTTAAATAATATAATAAAAAAACCGGTTGATTATTCAGCCGGTTTTATCATGTCTTTAAGCCTTAAGAGCGTGAGCCTTTTTCGCATATAGGGCGAATACTTCACGCAGTCGGAAAAGAGATTTTCGCTCTTGCCTATGTCCGAAACCGTGATCTTGCACCCGGCCTTTTCCATGGCCTCTTTCACTTCGTCATAGCCCGGAACGCTTTTTATTATCTTTCTTATTGCGCTCCAGTTTTCTTTAAGTATCTCGGGCGTGACAGGATCAATGCAGTTTTCCGGCTCGTTTAATTTTTTAACGTCGGGAGCCATATCGCCGTAGAAGGCATAGACATCGTCCCAGTCGACCTTCTCATAGTCCGCCTTAATCGACGGGCATTGGGCAAGCGAGTTATAGTATTTTAACATCTCGAGCGTGCAGACGCCGACATCCTCCCCGTGGAAGTTCGGGATCTTGCCGTCGCGAAGCTCGACACACTCTATAAGGTGCGCGATTATGTGCTCGCTTCCGCTTGCCGGGCGCGAATTTTGAGAGAAGCTCATTCCGATTCCGGTTTTTAAGAGCGCCTCAAAAATTTTGCCGGCCGTATGCGGATCGTTTTTCGTGACAGAGTCTGCCATGCTCATAATTTCATCCGCCGCCTCACGCGTGAGCGTGGCGATTTTCTCGCAGTAATATTCGCCGGTCAGAAGGTGCGAGATCTGCCAGTCTATGAGTCCTATGTATTTTGCCATCATATCGCCGAACCCGGCGGACTTTAACTCAGTCGGCGCGGCGGCCAAAATCTCTGTGTCCGCGATTATGACTTCGGGGCTCTTTGACGCATAGCTTGATTTGAAACCTCCCTTTACTATCGGCGCGCCGTAGGAGGCAAACCCGTCCATCGACGGGGCTGTTCCGAAAATGCAAAGCCTTTTATTCTCGCGCGACGAGGCAAGGCGGCATGTATCGTTGACCGAGCCCGTGCCGACGGAAAGAACGGCAATGTCACGCCCTTTTATCAGCCCCTGAATCTCCTCGACGTGCTCCATTTTCGCAACTCTCAAATCGTCATATATCTTATAGGAAACGTTAAAGCCCGAAAGGCTGTCGGTTATCGGCTCTGCGGCCTTTAACGTATTTTTGTCCGCAACGAGCAAAAGGTCTTTGGGAAATGAGTTTCTCATCAGAATTTCGCCGACCTTATTCACCGCTCCCGGCTCCGCCACCACGTCGCGAACGGCGGTCTCGTGCACTCTGCCGCACTTGCACGGCTTTTTAAAATCCTCGATTATTTTTAAAATCCCACTCATTTTTCTTCCTCCTTCAAAGCATTTAAAAGCTCCTTGATATTATTAAACACATAGTCAGGGTGAACATTATATTTTTCGATGTCGCTCATCTTTCCCTCACCGCTTAAAACGAAAACCGAGGTTATCCCCGCGTTCACTCCGCACGCGATGTCGGTATATATTCTGTCGCCGACGACGGCTGTCGCATCTTTGCCGATCCCCGTCTTTTTCACCGCGAGATTGGCCATATAAGGCTCGGGCTTTCCGATGAAGAGAGGCCTTTTGCCCGTCGCACGGATAAGCATTTCGGCGACCGAGCCGCAGTCCGGCGCGAAGCCGTACCACGTCGGGCACACCCAGTCCGGGTTCGTCGCGATATACGATATGTCGCCGCGAAGTAAAATGCACGCGTCCTCAAGCTTTTTATAGTTAAGCTCTGTGTCATATCCCATGCAGAGACAGTCGACGTCATCCTCCGGCTCTGTCGTTATGTTAAAGCCCTTTTCCCTAAGCTCCTTTTCAAACGACCGCGTGCCGAGCGCGTATATCTTTTTATAGCTCTGCTTTTTAAGGTATTCGGCTGTCGCGTCGAGCGAGGTTAAAAAATCGTCCCTGTCGGCCTTAATTCCCATTGACGCGAGCTTTTCGATGTATTTTTCCACGCTTTTGGACGAGTTGTTCGTCATGAAAATGCAGCGGCCGCCGTTTTTTTTAACGAAGTCAAGAAATTCGGTCGTCCCGTCAAAAAGCTCGTTATCCAGATATATCGTGCCGTCCATATCCAAAAGATATTGCCTGATATTTTTTAATTTTTTCATAAGCCCTCATTTGAACATTTGTGATTATTTTATTGACAACTTTGCCGCTTTTATTATATAATTATTGCATAACATTTGCAAGCAATGTTCAAAACTCGAAAAATAGCCGCAGAAGCGTGCTCAAATGTTCAAAAATGTTCACTTTTAAGGGAGTTGTCGGTATGTTAAAAAACGATCGGCGCGAAAAGATTTTGGAAATCTTAGCTTCAAGGCGCAAGATCTCCGCGAGTGAGCTTGCCGGGCTTTGCTATTCAAGCTATTCAAGCATCAGGCGCGACTTGGAGGTTCTTGAGAAAGAAGGCCTCATCACACGCTCATACGGGAGCGCGTATCTTGCCAAAAGCACATCGTACCTCGTGCCCTATCCTCTCCGAATCAACAAAAGCTTCGGCCAAAAGTGCGCGATTGCAAAAAAAGCCGCCGCATTAATAAAAGAGGGCGATACGCTTTTTATCGACGCGTCGTCCACCTCCTCTCTCTTTGCGCGTGAGATCTCGCACCTTAAGGGAATCACCGTCTTCACAAACAATGTTGAGATAATGAGCATGGCGACGCAGTTTAATTATGACGTTGTGTCAAGCGGCGGCATTCAGTCATACCCGAACAGATACGCCTTGTCAGGGCCCATCGCAATATCGGCGCTGTCGTCCATTCATGCCGACTGGGCGGTCTTTTCCGCGCGCTCCTTAACGGACAAAGGGCTTATTTATGACGTCAATCCGAATGAAATAGCCGTGCGGAGCGTGATGTTAAAAGGCTCGGACAAAAAGATGTTTCTTTGCGACTCTTCAAAATTCGGGAGCGTTTCGACCTATCTTCAGTGCTCGCTTTCGGAGGTCGACTGCCTCGTGACGGACTCTTCTGCCGATAACTATAATGAGGCTTTTCCCAATCTTACGGTAATATAAAAGGTGAGGCATTTGCCTCACCCTTTATATATTTTTTAATATTCTTCTTTTTTCCGCCGTGTATTCTATGTCCGTTATCTCGCCGTTTTCGCGCTTTTCTTTTAATGCTCTTAATTCTTCCTCTGCGTTTTTATAGCTTGCCTTTTTCTTTTCGGCAAAGCTCTTAAAGGAATAAAGCGCGACCGCCGAGACAAAGAAAATGTCCACAAGATAGCTTAAAATGATATAAAATTTAAGCGCAAGGTGGTAATACCCAAGCGTTCCTAACATCTGAACGAGCATCAAAACATTCACAGTCAAAAGCACGCAGGCAGAAATCCTCATAATGAGCGAAACTGTCTTTCCCTCTTTCAAGCACGCAGAAATCGCCATCAGGATAAAGAGCACGAGCGTCACCGTTTGAATCGCATAGTAGGCCACGCCAAGCGCATATGCCGCCTCGCCTATGCTCTGAATAACCGTATTAATAAGGCTCACCGCACGAAGGATTGCGCCCAAAATGAGCGACATCCTTAAAAAAAGCTTGTTTCCCGTTAAGAAAAAGACCGGAAGCATTGCCGCAAAAATGAGCCAAAGCACCGATATTGCGGCCGTGACCGCGCTGACGCCGCCCATGGCAAAATAAGTGCTTTTTATGCTGATAACAAGGCAGGCAAGCTGACAAAGAGCCGCGAGTGCCGCCAAAATAAATTCCGGATTGATGTGCAATTTCTTGTTCATATTTTTCACTCCGCAGTTTTTTCGTTATAGTCTTCCTCAGTGATGAGGCCCTCTTCCTTCATTTTAAGAAGAGCCTTTTCCCTGCCGCCCGATGGCGGCTCTTTCTTTCCGGCGATAAGTGCGCTGTTCTCGACTATCTCGCCGAACCCATAGAGCACAAACGACGATACCCACGAAAGAAGGCTTCCCAAAACCATGGTGAGAATGCCGATAAGCGCCATCGCACCGCCGGCGCGCGAGGAGACAATTATCATGCCGAGCCCGGAAATGACGGACGCGGCGATCCCGATCCACGCCAGGACCTTGGCCAGAACCTTGATCTTTTTTCCTATATTATTGTACATTTTATTTCCTACCTTTCGCCTGAAATTATAACAGAGTGTAAAACTTTTGTCAAGCGCGCCATTTTTCGCTTTACAAAACGTTTTTTTTATTGTATAATAATATGAAAAGAAAAATTCCTTCGAAAGGGTGTTTATTCAAATGGAAAACGTTTTTGACGTGCTTTCCGAGCGCGGACTTATCGCGCAGACGACGCACGAGGATGAGATAAGAGAGCTTCTCGGCAAGGAAAAGGTCAAGTTCTACATCGGGTTTGACCCGACGGCGGACTCGCTCCATGTCGGCCATTTTTTACAGATGGTCGTAATGCGCCACATGCAGAACCACGGCCACACTCCCATCGCCTTGGTCGGAGGCGGAACGGGCATGGTCGGTGATCCTTCGGGAAGAACCGATATGAGAAAGATGCTCACGGTTGACGATATCAACCACAACTGCGAGTGCTTTAAAAAGCAGCTCTCGCGCGTGATTGACTTTTCGGACGGCAAGGCCATCATGGTGAATAATGCCGACTGGCTCAGGAATCTTAACTATATCGAGTTTCTGCGCGACATCGGAGTTCATTTCTCGGTCAACAAGATGCTGACGGCGGAGTGCTTCCGTTCGAGACTCGAAAAGGGACTTTCCTTCATCGAGTTTAACTACATGCTCATGCAGAGCTATGACTTTTTGATGCTGAACGAAAAATACGGCTGTAAGATCGAGCTCGGCGGCGACGACCAGTGGAGCAACATCTTAGGCGGTATCAACTTAGTGCGCAAGGTCAAAGGCGAGCAGGTTTACGGCATGACCTTCACGCTTTTATTGACGAGCGACGGTAAGAAGATGGGAAAGACAGCCGGCGGCGCAATGTGGCTGGACCCTGAAAAGGTTTCGCCCTACAACTTCTATCAGTACTGGAGAAACGTTGACGACGCTGACGTTGCGAGAATGCTCAAAATGGTCACCTTCGTCGATATGGACACGATAAGAACCATCGAGACATGGGATGGTGCAAAGCTCAACGAGGCAAAAGAGCTCTTAGCTTATGAGGTTACCAAGCTCGTTCACGGCGAGGAGGAGGCCGAGAAGGCGAAAGAGGCCGCAAAGGCGGTATTCTCGGGCGGGCTCTCCGGCGATATGCCCACTGTCGAGATCGAAAAGGGCGACCTCGGAAACCTTATGGACGTTATGGTAAAGGCCGGCATCGCGGCTTCGAGAAGCGAGTGCAGAAGACTCATCACCCAGGGCGGTCTCACCGTTGCCGACAAAAAGGTGACGGACATTAACGCAGAGCTTACCGAGTCCGACTTTACGGACGGCGCTGTCGTTGTCAAGAAGGGCAAGAAAAACATCTACAAGCTTATCATAAAGTAGTTTTTGCCTCCATCTTAAGAGGGAGGTGGCAAAACCGTAGGTTTTGTCGGAGGGAGAGATCTCGGGAACACTTTTCCCGTAAACGTTTCTTGCGGGGACATTTGAGAGTCAACAATCAACTTTTCATAATTTTTAAGGAGGTTTTATAAATGAACATTCTTTTAACAGGCGGTGCCGGCTACATCGGCAGTCACACAGCGGTTGAGCTTATCGGCCGCGGCGATGAAGTCATCATAGTTGACGACCTTTCCAACAGCAAGATAGAGTGCTTGAACCGTGTTGAAAAGATCACAGGCGTAAAGCCCAAATTCTATCAGTATGATGTTGCCGACAAGGTGCTCTTAACCAAGGTTTTTGACGAGAACAAGATCGATTCCGTCGTTCACTTTGCAGGCTTCAAGGCAGTCGGAGAATCTGTCGCAAAGCCCTTAATGTATTACAAAAACAACTTAAACACCACACTCACGCTTCTTGAAGTTATGCATGAGCACAACGTAAATTCAATCATCTTCTCGTCCTCCGCAACGGTCTACGGCGTGCCCGAGCGCGTTCCGCTCACCGAGGATATGAAGACAAGCTGCACCAACCCCTACGGCTGGACGAAGCTTTTCATCGAGCAGATATTAAAGGACGCCGCACACGCAGATCCGGAGCTTTCCGTTGTTCTTCTGCGCTACTTTAACCCCATCGGCGCGCACGAGAGCGGGCTTATTGGTGAAGATCCCGAGGGCATTCCCAACAACTTAATGCCCTACATCGCACAGGTCGCTGTCGGAAAGCTTGACCACTTAAACGTTTTCGGAAACGACTATCCCACGCACGACGGAACGGGCGTGCGCGACTATATCCATGTTGTTGACCTTGCAAAGGGTCACGCCGCGGCGATCGACTATTCGGCAAAGCACAAGGGCGTCGAGATCGCGAACCTCGGAACGGGTATCGGCTACAGCGTGCTTGACATCGTTAAGGCATTCGAAAAGGCAAACGGCGTTAAAGTTCCCTACGTTATCGCTCCCAGAAGAGCGGGCGATGTTGCTGAGTGCTATGCTGACCCCAAAAAGGCACTTAACGACTTCGGCTGGAAGGCTGAAAAGACACTTGAGGATATGTGCCGCGACTCGTGGCGCTGGCAGTCAAACAACCCCTCGGGATACGGAGACTGACCAATAAAAAACGGCTTACGAAAAAAGGGCTGAAAAATTCAGCCCTTTTTTGTATGAAAAAGCAATTGATTTTTCAGTCAGTTTGTTATATAATGAAATGTAATTGTATTTACAATAATTTTTAAGGAGGCAGATTATGAACAGAATACTTGAAATTCTCAGAAAAGACGCACGCATTACCAACGCCGAGATCGCAACGATGACCGGATTGAGTGAGGCCGCAGTCGCCGCCGAGATCAAGAAGCTTGAAGACGAGAAGATTATTCTGGGCTACAAGCCTCTTATAAACACAGATAAATTGAGCCCCGACACCGTGTCCGCTCTGATCGAGCTTAAGGTGACTCCGAGCGCCGGCGAAGGGTTTGACGCGATCGCTTCGCGCATTTATTGCTATGAGCAGGTGCACCACCTTTACCTCATGAGCGGCGCATATGACCTTGCCGTGTTTGTTGACGGAAAGACCATTAAGGACGTTGCCATGTTCGTTTCGGAGCACCTTTCGCAGATGGACTCCGTTATTTCCACTTCGACTCACTTTATGTTAAAGACCTATAAGCGCGAGGGCGTTATCTTTGACGAGGTTGGGCGCGATGATCGCGAATTGATGGTTTGACGGAGGGCATTATGTTAGATTATAATAAACTGCTTTCACCGACGGTGACTTCCCTTCCCCCGTCCGGTATCAGAAAGCTTTTCAACGTCGTGAACGAGATGGAGGACGTTGTTTCATTAGGCGTGGGCGAACCTGACTTTGCAACGCCGAGAAACGTGCGCGACATGGGCATCCGTTCGCTCGAAAAGGGAAACACGCACTACACGGCAAACGCGGGCTTAAAGGAGCTCCGCATGGAGATCTGCCGTTATCTTGAAAGAAAATATAACCTTTTATATAATGAAGACGAGGTGTTCGTCACTGTCGGCGGAAGCGAAGCTATCGACGCGGCGCTTCGCACGATTATTTCGCCCGGAGATGAGATACTCATTCCAGAGCCAAGCTTTGTGTGCTATAAGCCGCTCACGCTCTTAGCAGGCGGCGTTCCCGTGCCGATCGCGACAAAGGCGGAGAATGATTTTCGCATCACGGCAGAGGAAATCAAGGCGGCCGTAACGCCGAAAACGAAGGCGATCGTCCTCCCTTATCCCAACAATCCCACCGGCGCTGTCTTGGAGCGCGCCGATCTTGAAAGCATTGCGGCATATCTTAAAGAAACAAACATTCTGTGCCTGACGGACGAGATATATTCGGAGCTTAACTACACTCCGGAGGGGCACATCTCCATCGCGTCGATCGAGGGGATGCGCGAACGCACGATCTATATCAACGGATTTTCCAAGGCGTTTGCGATGACCGGCTGGCGTCTGGGCTATGTCTGCGCGCCGAAAGAGATCATAAAGCCGATGTTAAAGGTGCACCAGTATGCCATCATGTGCTCGCCGACGACGAGCCAGTACGCCGCGATCGAGGCGCTCAAAAACTGCGACAGTGCGGTTGCCGCGATGCGCGACGAATACAATATGCGCCGCCGTTTAATGGTCTCGGGCTTCCGCGACATGGGGTTTGACTGTTTCGAGCCTCTCGGCGCGTTCTACGTTTTTCCCGACATCAGGAAAACAAAATTGACAAGCGATGAATTCTGCGAAAAGCTTTTAATGGATCAGCGTGTTGCCGTCGTTTCGGGAAATGCGTTCGGTGAGTCCGGAGAGGGCTTCATCAGGTGTTCATATGCATATTCGCTTAAAAGCATCACCAAGGCGCTTGACAGAATCAGAAAATTTGCGGAAAAATATATATAGTTAGCGGAGGATGAAAAAATGTCAGTAAAGTATATCTTTATCACAGGCGGCGTTGTGTCGGGTCTCGGCAAGGGAATTACCGCTGCGTCACTGGGGCGTCTTTTAAAGGCGAGGGGCTATAACATCACGATCCAGAAGTTCGACCCCTATATCAATTTCGATCCGGGCACTATGAGCCCGTTCCAGCACGGCGAGGTTTTCGTTACCGACGACGGCGCGGAGACGGATCTTGACCTCGGTCATTATGAGCGTTTCACGGACGAAAACTTAAGCAAGAACAGCAACGTTACCACTGGAAAGGTATACTGGTCAGTCATCAGCAAGGAGCGCGAAGGCGCATACTTGGGCCGCACAGTTCAGGTCATTCCGCACATCACAAACGAGATCAAGGAGCGCATCTACCGCGTCGGCAAGGACGGAAAGACAGATATCGTCATCACCGAAATCGGCGGCACGGTCGGCGATATGGAAAGCCTGCCGTTCTTAGAGGCGATCCGTCAGGTTTCTGCCGAGGTCGGCAAGGAAAACTGCATGTACATACATGTTACTCTGCTTCCCTATCTTCCGATGAGCGGTGAGCAGAAAACGAAGCCCACACAGCACTCCGTTAAGGAGCTTTTGTCCATCGGTATCCAGCCGGACGTTCTGGTTTGCAGAAGCTCATATCCGATTGAGAAGAGCTCGCGCGACAAAATGGGCCTTTTCTGCAACGTTTCGGGCGACTGCGTTATCCCCAATCTGGACGCCGGCTCAATATATGAAGTTCCGCTTGACTTGGAGCGCGAAGGCCTCGCAAAGGTCGTTTGCAGAAGGCTCTCGCTCACCGATTCCGAGCCCGATCTTACCGAGTGGAGAAACATGGTCGGCAAGATTAAGTCTCTTCGCGACAAGCCCGGAGTGACGGTTGCTCTCGTCGGAAAATATGTCGCTCTGCACGACGCATATTTGAGCGTTATGGAGGCTCTTTATCACGGCGGAATCGCGAATGACTGCAACGTTAAGATCAAATGGGTCGACTCCGAAGAGGTGACCGACGAAAACGCGGCGTCGTATTTTAATGACGTTGACGGAATAATTGTTCCCGGCGGATTCGGCGACAGAGGCATCGAGGGCATGATTGCAACCTCGAAGTTTGCACGCGAGCACAAGATGCCGTATTTCGGCATCTGCCTCGGAATGCAGATCTCGATTATCGACTATGCGAGGAACGTTTTGGGCTTTTCCGATGCGAACAGTGAGGAGATCGCTCCCGATTCCGAGCACCAGGTAATTCACTTAATGCCCGACCAGATCGACGTTGACAAGATGGGTGGCACGTTAAGGCTCGGCCTTTATCCGTGCAAGGTTTCGCCGACGTCGATGCTTCACGATATATATAACGAGGATCTTATATATGAGCGCCACAGACACAGATATGAGGTCAATAACGAGTACAGAAAAGCGCTTGTCGAGAACGGCATGACGATAAGCGGCGTTTCGCCCGACGACAGACTGGTCGAGACGATCGAGCTTTCGGATCATCCCTTCTATGTCGGAGTTCAGTTCCACCCTGAGTTTAAGTCGAGGCCGAACAGACCGCAGCCGATATTCGCAGCATTTATCAAAGCAGCGCTCGCTCACAGAGACAACGACTGACAGTACAAAAAACGGATGCGAAAATCGCATCCGTTTTTAATTATATTGACTTTATCTTAAAATCATGCTATACTGAGACTAACGATTTTGACTAAGGCGGTGATACCTTATGAAAAACGAGATAGTCTATTCCAGTATTATGGACGTGCCGATCCGCGTCAGCTTTTCGCCATACAACAAATTCAGGCCGTTCCCTCCCCATACCGTTGCCGGAATGCACATTCACGACGAGGTGGAGTTTTTAAGAGTCGAGGGCGGCGAGTTTTTATGCCACGCCGGCGGAACGGATTTTACCGCGCAGACGGGCGACATCATCTATATCGCGTCACGCGTGCCGCACGCAACGGAAACGCTTCAGTACGGCACGAATACGACGCTTATTCAGTTCGCCGTCGAAAACTACACCAATAACAGCAATATACCGGGCAGTAAGTCGCTTTACCGTTTCATCAGCAACAGCGAAAAGCCGGCCCATGTCTTCAGGCTGGACAGTGACGAGAACCGGCTGATGACCTCTTATATCGACAAGATTTGCGAGGAGATCTCCAACAAAAACACGGGCTATGAGCATTTCATAACCGCCGGGATACACTCCATGATCGGTCTTTTATACCGCCGCCAGATACTCCAGAACACCGAATCCTTCTTCAATAATAAATATATCGACAAGATCATGCCGGCGCTTAAATTCATCGACACGCACTATAACGAACAGATTAGCCTTGAGAGCCTGAGCGCGACGACAAACATGAACCCGTCGTACTTCTGCCGCGTGTTTAAAAAGGCGACCAATTCGACCTTCACGGAGTATCTAAACTTCGTCCGCGTAATAAAGTCCGAAAGGCTTTTGACCTCCAACTCCGGCAGTGTGTCCGACATTGCGCTGGACGTGGGCTTTTCCTCGGTGTCCTATTTTAACAGGATATTCAAGCGCTTTAAGTCCCTCTCCCCGTCGGAATACAGAAAAATCAGATACACGGTAAAATAGAGGCGAACGCCTCTATTTTTTTCTTTAATGCCGATAGATTTTTACTGTTTTTTTACTCCCGATATATTATCATAAAGGTTATAAGATATAACAAAAAGGAGATGTATCGGATGAAAAAACTAACGGCGGTTTTATTATCGGTAATTTTGTGCGTAAGTTTGACATCGGGAATTTTTGCGGTGGACAATAGCTCCCCGTACCAGGGCAAGTTTTACGATGTGCCAAACTCCCACTGGGCATTCACCTGCATAGAGGAAATGAGCAGACGCGGAGTGATCAACGGTTACCCTGACGGTAATTATTATCCCGAAGGAAATGTGAGCCGCGCCGAATTCGCAAAAATAATGTGCCTCGCGGCGGGGCTTAATATTAAGGACGGCTCCGGAGCGACTTCGTTTGCCGATGTTGCATCGAGCGACTGGTATGCGCCGTACATTGCAACGGGCATGTACTACTTAATCGGATATTATTTAAACGGGCAGAGCTATTATTATCCCAACGAAAACGCGCTCCGCGAGGATATTGCGGTCGCACTTGTAAAATTAAAGGGGTACAATACCAACGTTGATGAGTCAACTCTTAACGCAATGTTCACGGACTGTCAGTCCATCAGCGCGAATGCGAGAAAATATGTTGCCGCGGCGCTTCAAAACGGGCTGATATCGGGCTATGACGACCACACCTTCCGCGGACAGGCAAGCATTACGCGCGCGGAAGCCGCCACCCTTTTATGGAGAGCATACCAGTACGGAAACGGGAACAAGGTGTTTGATTCAGGCAGTGACAAAGAAACTGAAGTGAAGCAGCCTGAAAAGCCCAAGACCGAGGAAAAACCCAAAACAGAGGAGAAACCCAAGACCGAGGAAAAGCCCAAGACTGAGGAAAAACCCAAAACTGAGGAAAAACCCAAAACAGAGGAAAAACCCAAGACAGAAAAACCCAAGACAGAAAAACCCGACAAGGACCGGTTTGACGATGAGGACGAGGCACCCGAAAAGAACGAGCCCAAAGCGTCATACTCCTGCGATACACTGGTAAAAGCCAGCGTGAGCGACTCCTTCTCTTACACAACATCGGATAACGACGATAATATTTATTATTACGACAGTGCACAAAAAGCCGTTTACAAGTTAGACATTGAGGCTGAAAAGAGAACAAAGCTTGTCGATATTGACGATCTTGAATATAACGATATCAAAGTCGTTGAAAAAGAGGTCACCAAAGAGGTGCCCAAAACTGTGATAAAGACAGTGGAAAAGGAAGTGCCCATTGAAGATGAGGACGAACCTTCAAAGGAGGCACCCGTAAAGGAAGAGCCCTCGGATGAGGAAGCGAAAAAGTTTGACGGTGAGGACGAGGCAGAGCCCGCAGACGAAGAGGACGAAGCCGAGAGCAATGAAGATTCCACGGATTCAAAAGACAATGAAGAAAACGAAGATGAAGCGGAAAAGCCGAAAACAAAAATTGTGACGGTGGAAGTGGAGGAAACGGTTTATGAAGAGGTGACGGAGACCGTGAAGGAGGAGACTGTTGTCGGAACATACCACGACTTTGAGGTTTACCAGCTTTACTATAACACCGGAAACGACACGCTTTTGCTCATCGGCAGCTACAAAAAATACAGCTCAAGTAAATCGCTCAATGATAAAAACGCAGACAAAAATGTGATTTACGAAATAGCCGGCAAAAGGGCGGAGCCTTACTCGGAAAAGCTGACTAATTACATAGAATATTCTCGCAATTATAATAATTATCATCCAAATATAATAGGCAATTTTGATGACGGACGGCTGATTGTTTCATACTACGACGGCTACTACTGTTATTATATCATTGATTGTGATGATTTTTCAGGGACCCGGATAAATTACTGTAGTTCAAAATCCTCTACAATTGTAGTAAACAAGGGCAAAAACCTGTATTGCATTTATAGCACGGGCTCTGCCTACCAGTCAAAATATTCTTTTGCAAAAGGAGAATGGGAATATATAAACAATGCAACGGCAGACTATTACGGAGAGAAGGACGGGTATTTTTACTACTGGGATCTTGATACCGGAAAGATCGCAAAGAGCGACCTTGAAGGAAACATCAGCTACATCAAGGGAATTGACACGATAAACGATATAGAGGTTAAGGACTTTAACAATATGCCGAATTATAAAAATGGCGGCAAGCTTTACATCACAGATGACAAAAGCTTTGTATTCTATGACAGTGCCGCAGGTGCTTTCAGAATAATTAAAAAACAGTAAAAATACCCCCGCAAGCCCGTTGCTTGCGGGGGTATTTTTTTAGCCTCTATTTTTTTGCCGGGAAGAAAAGGCGGGGCATTTTAAGGATGACGTTCCCGTCCCCGCGAACGGGAAAATTCTTTTCGACCGCCGACAAAAGATTCTTCGACGGGCGCGTCCTCTCCTCTTTGAATTTCATATACTGTTTGCTGTTCCGGTCACTCTTAAGATTACCTCATAAGAAAGACCGCCCGCGCAAAGCGCAAGCGGTCTTAATTTTACTATTCAGTAGTATAAGGAATGAGTGCAATGTGTCTTGCTCTCTTGATAGCTACGGTAAGCTCTCTCTGGTGCTTTGCGCAGGTACCGGTGATTCTTCTGGGAAGAATCTTGGCACGCTCCGAAACAAAGCGGCGAAGCTTAGCAACATCCTTATAGTCTATGAATTCAACCTTATCGACACAGAACTGGCAGACTTTACGTCTGGGCTTTCTGTTTCTCTGAGGTCTGTCTTCTCTTTCCATAATGCAACCTCCTTAAATTATAATCAGAACGGTAAGTCGTCAGCGTCGTCTATCGCGGAAAATCCGTCAGACGCGAACGCCCCACCTGAAGTTTCGGGTGCGGCCGGTGCCGGTGCGCTCGGTGCGAACGCAGGAGCACTGCTCTCGGATGCATCCCTCTTGCTTTCTACGAAGTAGGTGTTGTCCACCATAACCTCGACCGCCGTTCTCTTCTGGCCGTCCTGCTCCCAGTTACGGGACTGGAGCGAGCCCTCAACGCACACAAGGTTGCCCTTCTTGAAATACTTGGAGACGAACTCCGCAGTATTTCTCCATGCAACGCAGTCAATGAAATCGCTTTCATAGTTTCCGCCGTTCTTGTAGTTGCGCGTTACGGCAAGTCTGAAGTTGCAGACCGACACGCTCTGAGGAGTGCTCCTCAGCTCAGGGTCCTTCGTAAAACGTCCCATCAAAATTACTTTGTTCAGCATAACACTCTCTCCTTTATGCTTCTTTCTTTACGACGATCTCGCGAAGTACGCCTTCGGTAATGCCGTAAACACGCTCAAGCTCCTTCGGGAACTCGGGAGCGGAAGAGAAATTAACCAAAACGTAGTAACCTTCTGTCTTATAATCGATAGGATAAGCCAGTCTTCTCTTGCCCCAAACGTCAACAGACTCAACTTCGCCGTTAGCCGCGATAAGCTCCTGGAACTTATTGCTCATAGCCTCAAGCTGTTCGTCACCCATGTTCACGTCAAGGACAAATATGGTTTCGTACTTATTAATTACTTCAGCCATTCTTTGCACCTCCTCACGGTCTTTGGCGCTCAAATTAATCAAGCGCAAGGATTATTTTCGCTCATAGAGCTATATTATTATACACGAAAATCACACGATTGTCAAGACTTTTTTCACGATTTCGGTCATCCTTTCGGCGATTTGGTTAACGCCGTATATGTTCGGATGCACAAAATCCGCCGAGAGAAGATGAGCGCTTCCCAAAAGGTCAAGCCCGTCTATGTATGTCACATTGGAAAGTGCCGCCTTTTCGCATTCCGACTTTATTATTCTTCTCCAAACACCGGACTTTTCCCCGTTGCAATAGTCGTCGTTATTATATATTGGCGAGATAACGAAAACCGGCTTTTCCGGGTTTCTTCTGGCGATCTGACCTATCATATTTTTAACACGGGAATAAATCTTTTCTTCCTCCCACGGCAAAACGTTGATGCCGAGCGAGAGCGTCGCCGCGTCCCACGCGCCCTTCTCGCCTTCGGACGCGATATAGTCGACCACCTCCGGCTCTGCCGCGCATGCACCGGCCATACCGAGATTCTTAATGTCCATATTTACGTTATGCCCGAGGACCGACGCCCACGAGTGCGACATATCGATGCTGTGCGACCCGTGCGTGATGGACGAACCGTAGCAAAGAAGCGTCTTCTTCGGTAAAAGCTCCTTCTTCGGCGGTTCAATATCGCCCGAAACGCCGGTTATGACATAGCTTCCGCGGTCAAATATCACGCGGATGACGGACGGGTCAAAGTCAATTTTCGCCTCACCGGCAAGCTTTCTGAGCTTTTCAAGGTTCGCCGGAGCGCGGAAAGTAAACTCTGTCTCCTCACTCGGAACAAAGCAGTTCATCTCGTGCTGTTCCCAGCCGCCCTGAAGGCCTCCCCAGAACACGTGAAACGTGGATAAATGCCCGGGCGCGGACACGGATTTTAACTTTATCTTTGCCTCTCCGCTTTTAACGACAAACCTTAACTCAACGCCGGTCGCATTCGTCGCCCTTCCGGGGCCGCAGGGAATCTCCATCTTCTCGGAGACCGCCTTGGGAATGCGGTAAAACCGCGTTCCGCCTTCATATTCCTCCGCCTCGACCGTATTAAAAACCTCAATATTTTTATAGATCATAATATTCACCTCTAACCTGATTATTATAGCATTTTATGAAATCTTTGTCCACTGCGTATTTTGCAGCGACTCATCCGCGCGCATCTCGGCGCACCGCGGCCGCATGCAAATTCAATTATTCGGATATTAAGCCTTATAAAAGGTGAAAATCAGAATCCCATATAGTTAAGCCATGTGAGCAACGACGCTCCCCACTGCGCTATGTGTTTGTCGTCAGCGGTGTCGGTTGCATCAGCAAGACCCTTTCCATGCGAACCGTAAGGGTAGATGTGCACCTCCGTCGGAATGTCAAAGTCCTTCAGCCGTCTCGCATAATCGAGTGTATTGTATACCGGAACATCCCCGTCCGCAAATGTATGCCAGATAAAGCACGGCGGTGTGTTTTTACTTATATTTAATCTCGGGTTAAGAATCTCCCCCATCTCCAACACCCTGTTGTTGAGCAGATTGTAGCTTGAACCGATGTGCGCTCCGTTTGTCTTGTCGAGCAGCTCTATAACCGGGTAGCAGAGAATCTGAAAATTCGGTCTGAAATCTTCCGCATCTGTTTCATCGGGATTTGCATTCTCAACAGGTGCGTAATAGGTTGATGTCATCGCCGCAAGGTGGCCTCCGGCAGACGATCCCATGATACCGATTTTATTTATATCCAAGCCGTACTTATCCGCATTATGGCGCACAAAGCATATTGCACGGCGCGCATCAAGCAACGGACACGGAAAATAATCCGGCGCAACACGGTAATCGCACACAAAAGCTGTCACTCCGTTCCCGGCGAGAAACATCGCATAACCCTCGCCCTCATGAGGCGCTCTGAAGCTGTAAGCGCCGCCGGGCAGTATTACAACAGCCGCGTCGGACTTTTTGTTATCGGGCACATAAGCGGTAATGTACGGTTTAACGCTCTGTGAAGTGCCCGGGATATTTTCCCACAAATTAAATTTTTCTGTCATCATGCTGAAGTTACATCCTTTACATATTATTTGCTTAAAATATATCACACCGCTTCGCGTTAGTCAATATATGATTTTTCATTTTTATATACTCTGCCGCAATATACCGTTTTTTTATGTTAAGTCTTCCCTTTCGGAAAATCCGTCGCCCTTCCCGTGCCGCAGGGAATCTCCATCTTCTCCGAAACCACGTTATGCCCTCATATTTTTACGGATCATATTTACAGGTCTAACTTAATTATTATAGCATTTTATAAAGGTCTTGTCAATTGTGCATTTTGCCGCGGAGAGGCCAATTTATTTGTATATTTTGACGGCTATTGTCAGAGAGGATATTTCTTTTTTGTGCAGAATATATATAATATATGCCCTGCATATACTATAACGCTTTAAGGAGGAAATGCATCTATGGCAACGGCTACCGAAATGTTAAGAAATGTTGTACTTTTATCTCACTCACACGCGGGAAAAACCTCGCTTGCCGAAGCGCTTTTGGCAAGCGGCGGAGCGGTTTCAAAGCTCGGAAAGATTGCTGACGGAACCACGCTTCTGGACTTTGACCCCGAGGAGATCAAGCGCAAGATCAGTATCAACACATCCACGGCTTCTTATATATACAAGGAGCATAAAATAAACCTTATCGACACGCCCGGATATTTTGACTTTGCCGGCGAGGCCTATGAGGGGATCAGCGCCGCTGACGGTGCATTGATCTTAGTCAGCGCGAAGAGCGGCGTTTCCGCCGGAACGGAGCTCGCGTTCGAGCGCGCCGAGAAGGCCGGCCTTCCCATCATCGTTTTCATCAACAAGATGGACGACGAGAGGGCCAACTATAAAAACGTTTTAGAGCAGCTCAAGGAGAAGTTCGGTCACCGTATCGCTCCTTTCAGAGTGCCTATCACAGAGGGCGGCACTCTCACCGGATATGTCAACATTATCACGATGAAGGCATATGCCTATACCGATACGTCGGACGACGGCGAGATTCCGATTCCGGAATTTATGGCTGACGAAGTGGCGGATTGCCGCAGCTTTTTGAACGAGGCGGTTGCCGAAACGAGCGACGAGCTTATGGAGCGCTTCTTTGCGGGTGAAGAATTTTCCGAGCACGAGATGCGCACAGCGCTTAAAAAGGGCGTTATGGACGGCACGGTCGTTCCGGTTTATTCGGGAAGCGCACTTTTAAATAAGGGCGTTCGTTTCCTGTCAAACGCGTTCTGCAACTACTTCCCGTCCCCCGATTCAAAGAGCAGAGAAGCCGTTGACGGCGACGGCAACCCCGTCGAGGTCTTATCGAACGACAACGCGCCCTTCTCGGCACAGATATTCAAGACTATCGCTGACCCCTATGTCGGCAAAATGTCGCTCATCAGGGTCTACTCGGGCACGTTAAAACCGGATATGACGCTTTATAACTCCACGAGAGGAACAACGGAAAAGGCCGGCAAAATCTACATACTGTCCGGCAAAAAACAGATCGAGGTTCCATCTCTCGGCGCGGGCGACTTGGGCGTTTTAAATAAGCTCGCCTCCTCGCAGACGGGCGACACGCTGTGTGTGCCCACAAACATTGTTAAATATGAGCCCATCGAATTTGATAAACCGGTGCTTTCGATGGCTATCGTGCCCAAATCCAAGGGCGATGAGGAAAAGATCAGCGCCGGTCTTCGCCGCCTGATGGAAGAGGATCCGACATTCAGAGTTGAAAACCGCACCGAAACGCACCAGATGGTCATCTCCGGAATGGGCGAACAGCATCTTGATGTTATCATAAGCAAGCTTCGCGCAAAGTTCGGCGTTGAGGTCACCTTAACTCCGGCGAAGATTCCGTACCGCGAGACTATCCGCAAGAAGGTCAAGGTTCAGGGCAGGCACAAAAAGCAGTCCGGCGGCCACGGCCAGTTCGGCGATGTGTGGATCGAGTTTGAGCCCGGCGAAAAAGAAAGCCTCACCTTCGAAGAAAAGGTGTTCGGCGGAGCTGTTCCGAAAAACTTCTTCCCGGCTGTCGAAAAAGGCTTATCCGAGTGCATCGCGGAAGGCCCGCTTGCCGGCTACCCTGTCGTGAACCTAAAGGCGACGCTGGTCGACGGTTCGTATCATCCGGTTGATTCGTCCGAAATGTCATTCAAAATGGCGGCGGCACTTGCCTATAAAGAGGGCATGGCACAGGCTTCGCCCGTGCTTTTGGAGCCCATCGGAAAGTTATTCGTCACCGTTCCGGACGACGCGGTCGGCGATGTGTTCGGCGACATTAACAAGCGCCGCGGCCGCGTTATCGGAAGCAGCCAGGCAGAGTCAAAAGGAAAATCCGTTGTCGAAGCCGATGTGCCGATGAGCGAAATGGCCTCCTACGCGACGGATCTTCGCTCGATGACGCAGGGGCGCGGCTCGTTCACCTTCGAATTTCTCTCATACGAACAGGCACCAGAACCTGTGGCTCAAAAAGTCATTGCAGAGTCAAAGAAATAAGAAAAGGAGCTCAAGGCTTTGCCTTGAGCTCCTTTTTTAAGCTTCCTCGACCGTCATGCTGAGCGTGTAGTATCCGCGGCCGGAAAATTCCGGCTTAAATGGTGCAAGGCTCTTTTTAAATTCCGTGTCTTTTATATCTACATTGTCATAGACTTTTTCGTATGTAACCCTGCCGTCCTCTGTTATGATCTTCACGGTGACGCGCGCGGTGAACGAGTTTTCGGAGTTTAATATCACGGGCGTTATCAAATCGTCCTTCCCTGTCTGAACATTGATGTCCTCCTTCGCGGCAAAGGTCTTCTCATATGCCGAACGCAAAGCATAGAACGCGCCCTTTTTGTAGCCAAAAAAGTCAATCGGCGGCTTCATATACGACCCGTCGTTCGCGCCGCTCGAAAGGCAGCACCACAAAAGCCCGTCCGACCCGATCATTCGCGACAGCTTGGTCGCGTTGAACGCACAGAGCGCCGCGAGCGCCTGGCTTTCACGCCATTCCGATTCCTTGAACGCTCGGCCGATATAGCCTGCGTCTCCCCCTCTTTCATAGGACGAGACGAAGCCTTTTTCGATCGCCTCTTTCGTCTCCCTGTTCTCAAGCGAGGTTATTGCAAATTCTGTCGACATATAGGCGTGGGTCTTACTTTCAAAAAGCTCCAGCTGGTTCTTCCAGTCCTGTTTTCTCATCGTCTCCCAGCTCGTGCCGTATCCGCAAAGAAGCGAATAGGGGTGCGAGCTTCTTATGACCAGCCCGTCGCGCCAGCCGAAGCTTGCCTCAGCCGGGTTACCGTCCTGGTCGCGGTCGCCTGCGTCGTTATAGTAAACACAGCCCGAATCGTAAAGCCCGCCGCCGTAATAAAGGTGCGACACCGGGCAGATGAGCCTCGATGAATCGAACGAGCGGACGGCTGAAACGTATTCGTCATACACACGGTCGACCACGGAAAGCTCGGTCGGGTGGAACTCGTTTGAGCCCTCCCACATCACGATGGACGGGTGATTTATGACCGCTTTCGCCTGCGCTATATACCCGTCGCGTTCGCGCCACGCGCCCGGGTGCGCCATTCCCTCGATACTGTCAATATATCTCGTCGTCCAGACGAGCATCACACCGGCGCGGTCGGCAAGGCGCGCCAGGCGGTCCTCATTGCTTCCGCATCCTAACATATGAAGTCTCAAAAGGTTGCCGTTCATCGCCTTGAGCATCAAGAGCTCCCAGGCGAACTGCTCGTTCGTCGGGCACCGGTGGTTCACCGGGGTCAGATGATAGGGCGGCAAAAACTGCATTAAGAGTGCGCCCGTGAACACAGTCTTTTTTCCGTTCACGAACACTCCGCCGTCCTTCTGCTCAACCGTTCTGAAGCCCGTCTCCGTCACATAATCATCGATTACCGTGCCGTCAGAGCCGATTATCGACGCGCGAACGGCGTAAAGATTCGGCTCCTCCGGCGACCAGACGTCATAGTTTCCTTCGATCTTAAGCTCATTTTTTGTGCCGTTCGAATATGAACAGCCGATGAGCACCTCTTTTCCCTCCTCGGGGAAGATTTTTTTCATTGTATATTTTACCGTGCCCGAAAAGCTTTTGTTAATTTTCGTGCTGATGCTTGCGCTGACCTGTCCGTCCACGCTCTCGGTCACGACCTTAATGTCATCAATATGAAGCGAATTCATAAATTCGACTTTAACGCCGCCTGCATACCAGCCGTCGTAGCAGTCCGTGTGCCTGTGCCAGTAATAGTTGACCTCGGGTGCGCGCGGATCGACCTTGATCTTAAGCGTGTTTTTGCCTTTTTCAAGCCTGTCCGTTATGTTGATTCGGATCATATCAAACGATTCCGTTTCAAAGATCATCTTGCCGTTGAGCCAGACAGAGCCCGACGGGTCGAGCGTTTCGACCGTGAGATATGCCTCGTCGGCCTCAACGGAATTAAACTCGCCTTCAAGAAGGATCGTTTTGTCGCGGTTTTCGTATGTGCCGACGGCAAAGGGCAGCTTGACCTCGCCTATTTTTTCGGTCTCTGTGTGCACGTTGGCCTTCTTAAACGCAAAGTCCGCACCGTTTACCATAATGTTTTTGACCGAGAAAAGGCTTTGCGGAAGCATTCCGCTCTCGAAAAATATGTTATCGATCACGCCGCCCGAAAGCGCGACGTTCTCCGCCTTCGTTCCGTTCACGGTGATGTCCGCCGCGCCGGAGGAATATTCGATTTCGACGCTGTTGTATTCGCCGAACTTCACTCTTCCGAGGTCAACGAGTCTCGGCGCCCACATACTGCCCGAAAACGCGCGCACCGCGCCGGAGGCGAAGAATTTTATCTTCACGCCGTCGAGCGTTTTGTCTCTTAGGCTTATCACCTTTCCGCACGAGCCGGGGAAAATATCCTTCTCCGAGATTCCGCGGAAATTTTCCGGAATGAAAATTTCAAACGAGAGCGAGAGTCTGTCGCTCGGCGAAATGTCGATCCTTGCGGCAGAGCCGGGGCGCTTTTCCCTTGGTAAAATAATCTCGTTTCCGCTGACATACGCGCCTGCGTAAAGTCTGAGATTTTCATATTCCCCGGCCTCATGCTCAAGTTGTGCTTTCATTTTTTCGATTCGGACGGTTTTTCTCACCGCAGTGTCCGTGTCCTTAAGCGTGGCGGCAAGGGTGCTTGCTTCCTCATCAGACGCCGCTTTTTGGTTAAAGTCCGGGTCGGAATTCCATTTGCCCAAAAGAGCAGAATAGCGCTTTAAATAGTCCCATCTTTCCGAGATCGATATGCTGTCGCCGCCGCTGAAATTTATCTTGGCGTCATTATCGTCCGTGTAAAATATCACGTCATTCGTAACAGTCTTTTTCATATTTTCCCTCCGTTTTTTCACCCTTCTTTTTTCGCCTGCATTTTATAGACAAAATGCTCGGCAACCGCGTCCGGAGTGATTTTTGAAAGAAATCTCAAAAATCCGACCGTACCGGGGCAGGTGATGACCCTCTTTTTCTTAAACATTCCCGAAACGGCTTTTTCTGCCGCGCGGCGCGCCGTGATTCCGGGAAGCGCGAACTTCACATCCGCGACCTTGTTAAACTCGGTATCGACCGGGCCGGGGCAGAAGACCGAGATGCCGACGCCGCTCTTTCTCTTTTTAAGCTCCGCGCCAATCGCTTCCGAAAGCCTTAATACATACGCCTTCGACGCGTAGTACGACGAAAACTTCGGCCCGGGGAAGAACGCCGCAACGGACGCGACGTTTAATATATAGCCGGAATTTCTCTTAACAAAGCCGTCCAAAAAAAGCTTCGTCAGCATGTGCAGCGCGGTTATGTTAACGTCGATCAGCGAAAGCTCCGAATCAAGGTCGGTGTCAGTAAATTCGCCGAACACGCCGAACCCGGCGGAGTTTACCAAAACGTCGATCTCGCCGGCCTCTGAAAAAAGCCTTCTGCACTCCTCGCGGTCGGATAAGTCGCACGCGATTATCTTCGTGTTGTTTTTAAGTTCGGCGGCCAGTTTTTTTAGCCGTTCTTCCCTGCGCGCGGCGATCACAACGTCATAGCCCATAGAGTCTAATATTTTGGCGATCTCCTCGCCGATTCCGGAGCTTGCTCCGGTCACAAGTGCCCGCATATACTTCTCCTTAAAATGCCGCCGAGCCCTCGGCGGCATTTGATTTTATTTTTCTTCTTTAACGGCGGAAACGATGCCCTCTGCGAGACCGGCAAGTCCCTGTATCTCGGACGGAATGATAATCTTTGTTGCCTTTCCGTCTGCCGCCTTTTCAAAGGCCTCAAGTGCCTTAATCTTAACGTATCCGTCGGTCGGCGCGGCCTCGTTAATCTTTCTGATACCCTCGGCAATAGCCTCCTGAACCTTGATGATCGCCTGTGCCTGTCCTTCGGCTTCTCTGATCGCCGCTTCCTTTTTAGCGTCCGCGCGCAAAATTGCGGACTCCTTTTCACCCTCCGCGATCAGGACTGCGGACTTTTTGTCACCCTCCGCGCGGAGAATCGCCTCTCTTCTTTCACGCTCCGCCTTCATCTGGCGCTCCATTGCGTCCTGAATCTCTCTGGGCGGAATGATATTCTTAAGCTCGACTCTGTTCACCTTGATACCCCAGGGATCGGTGGCAATATCCAGTGCCGCACGCATCTTGGTATTAATGGTCTCACGGGAGGTCAGGGTCTGATCCAGCTCCAGGTCACCGATGATGTTACGCAGGGTGGTGGCAGTCAGATTCTCGATCGCCATCATAGGGTTCTCTACGCCATAGGTGAACAGCTTAGGATCGGTGATCTGATAGAAGACTACGGTATCGATCCGCATGGTTACGTTATCTTTGGTAATTACGGGTTGGGGCGGAAAATCCGCTACCTGCTCCTTTAAGTTAACTTTTCTGGCAACCTTGTCGATAAACGGGATCTTTAAGTGAAGTCCTACATTCCAGGTTGCCTGGTAAGCACCCAGGCGCTCGATGACGTAAGCCTTTGCCTGGGGAACTACCTTAATACAGGATACGAAGATACATAATACTAAAACGGCAATAATGATCAATGCTAACATTTTTCCTCCTTCTGCGTACGTTTGTGTACGCTGCGTACCCCTTGTACGCACTTTTCCCTCATGTATTGGTTCTACACGATTCTTACGCCTGCGGCTCTGATAGGTTTTCCGTCACTTTTGCCATCTGGGGATCCACTTTAACGATCAGCTTGACCCCGTTGACTGCCACAATGTCCACCACGGTCCCGGGCTGTAAATTCAGTCCGTCTCCTTCCGTTCTGGCACTCCATTCCTGTCCACCTACCGTCACCTGGCCGATGCCCTGCAGATTGTCGATCTCACTGGTCACGATTGCCTGTCTGCCGATCATGCTTTCCACATTCGTCCTTACGCGGTCTCTGTTAAAATATCTGACTGCGATGGGTCTGGTGAAAAATAACAGCAGCAGAGATACTGCAAAAAATAACAGGATCTGTAACCAGACCGGTCCATGAAATGCGGCAACGATCACTGCCACAGCCGCGCCTCCGGCGAACCATATGCTCGTCAGTCCCAGAGTGGCGACCTCCACACCGATCGATACGATCAATACCACAAGCCACAAGGTTACCATTTCACTCATGTAATCACTCCTTTGGTTTTGTAGTTGTATCCAGTGTACTACAAATGTATGTGTATGGCAACTGCAACCTTCGCACGATACTTATGGTTATTGTGCTGTCTGTAGATGTCTTTGTAGTCAAAAAGACGGCATCCCCTTTGGGACACCGCCTCTTTTGTAATTTTGTGATTCTAATTTTGTGATTTTAATAGAATACATGATTACCGATCACGATTCCGTCACGGCCGTTGTTACGTCTGAAGTGTGTCAGATCTCCCACATTGGATACGCCGGAGATGGCTTCTTCCGCTGCCTTGATACAGCTTGCGTTGATCTTGCCGGATTCGTATACGGTATTTACCTTACCGTTCAATGCCGGAGTGAACTGTCCGGACGCATAGATCACACCATGAATGCTACTCGGGTAAGCGCCGCTTCGTACACGGTTCATAACAACAGCACCTACTGCCAGCTGTCCTTCGTAGCTCTCGCATCCTGCCTCGCACTGGATCAATGCTGCCAACAGCTGCGTGGTATCCGCATCGGTGGTGTATTCGCCGTAGTTCACATGACGTTTTGCTTCACGCTCTGCGGCTTCTCTTGCTTTGATCTCCTCTAAAGTCTCACCGGAGTCGATCTGGAAATCTACTGTTACATACTCCGCAGACACATATCCGTCTGCTCCTTCGTAGTCGATGCAGACCCATTCGGGATTACTGTTATCTACTACATCCACTATATCGCCCTTGGGAAGAAGTCCCAAAACTCCGGCCTCCTGATCCGCCTCGGTTCTCACACGAAGAGTCTCCGTGTTGATCTGTGCGATCATTCTGCCCACATCATTGGCCAGTGCCTTCGCATCATCCCCGAACAGGAGATATTCGTCTTTGGCCCAGCCGATCAGCGTACCGGACTGGATCTTGGTCCAACCGTCCCTGCGCTCTAAAATCGTACCTCCACAGTCTTTGTACAGCTTGCCGACCTTGGAAGCATCCTCACTGGCATCGCTTCGTACATTCACGGCATCTCTTACGTTTGCCATGACCAGCCCGGAACTGATCTCTTCCTCAGAGGGGAATGTCAGATTCAATTCCTGCACCGTTGCATTGATGACCTCAGTACTGTTTTTGGAACCGGGGTCTAAGATCGATGCGACACCACCGTTCAGATCATTGACATAGTTTTTAGTATTGCTTGCCTGTGCGGTCATGCTCATTTGCATGCTCAGGAAGATAGAACAGAGCAGTCCTGCACATACAACCAGCATTCTTCTGCTTTTTGTCATCTTGATACACGCCTTTCCCACAGGAAAATTCCCCGGACGGGGTGGTATACCTGCGGATCTCCCAGTGAATAGTATATGATGTATTTCTTAATATTTTCACCAGTTTGTTACAAAAATGTTAAATTTGTTACGCGGAATATCATAGCAGATGACAAAATTTTTGTCAAGTTTCGGGATTTTGGGCGCTATTAGCCATGACAGCTCGGCTTGCGCCATTCGCAAAGTCGCGTTATCACGCTTTTCGTCACTGCGTGACTACCTTTGCTCATGAACCGGCGCTCAACTCATGAACATATTCGTTCACAAAATCATGTTAACATGATTTTTGCTCTCGACTCTGTTCATGGTCGAGCTGTCACTACATACATTTTGACTTCTCGATGCAGGCGTCCATGGCATCCATCACAGCGGCACGCATGCCCTTCTCTTCCAGTACTTTGACTGCCTGGATGGTGGTACCTCCGGGAGAACATACCATATCTTTCAGCTCCCCGGGATGTTTTCCGGTCTCCAGCACCATTTTGGCACTGCCGAGTACGGACTGTGCTGCAAATTCATAGGCCTGTTTTCTGGGCATTCCGGCTGCCACAGCTTCATCCGCCATGGCCTCAATAAACATAAATACATATGCGGGAGAGCTTCCGCTGACTCCCACGACCACATCCATCAGACGCTCCGGTACGACACTTGCGATGCCGAAGGAACGGAGCAGGGAAAGCACCTGCTCTGTCTCATCCTCCGTGACATTTTCTCCGATGCATACACCGGTACAGCCCTCCAGTACCAGGGCCGGCGTATTGGGCATGCAGCGGATCAGCTTAAGCTCCGGTCTGCCAAATGCATCCTGCAGATACTGTAGATTCCTGCCTGCTGCGATACTGACGATCAGGGTATCGGCCTTAACAGCATCCTTGATCTCGGCGATCACTTCCGGGAAAAAGATAGGCTTTACGGCTAAGAACAGGATATCTGCCTGCTCAGCCACGGCAGTATTGTCTGTTGTTGTGTTAATATTAAATTTTGTTTTAACTTTTTCTGCAGTTGTTTCTGTCTTAGAGGAACCGATGATGTCCTCCGGCTTTGCAATGCCCTTCTGCAGCATGCCGCCGATCATTGCCGTTGCCATATTTCCCAATCCGATAAATCCAATCTTCATAATATCTGTCCTCCTGCTCTGTTTTCTATCTAACTAAATATCATATAGCCCCGAACCGCTACTATACCTACAGGTTTCGCTGTCTGTGCGCCTCATACATCAAAAGAGCCGCTGCGATCGAGGCATTCAGGGATTCCACCTTACCCTCCATGGGGATTTTGAGGTATTGCCCGGCCTGGTCGGAGATCTCTTTGGTCAGTCCGTTTCCTTCATTGCCGATGAGGAATGCGGTGGGCTCCCGGAAGGAAAAGCTATCGTAATATTTCTGTCCCTTCAGGTGTGCCGCATAGGTATGGATCCCTTTTTCATGCATCTGCGTCAGCACCGGGGATAGCTCCGGCACATAGACAAACGGTACCCGGAATATGGATCCCATGGTGGCACGTATGGTCTTGGGATTGAAGATATCCACAGTCTGTTGGTTCATAATAACGCCCGTTATTCCTGCTCCTTCCCCGGTACGTATCATGGTTCCCAGGTTCCCGGGATCCTGTAAATTCTCCAGGATCAAAAATAAAGGCTCCGGCTGTTCCAAAAGCTGTGTCAGATCATAGGAAGGCTGCTCCAACACGGTGAGGATCCCCTGGGGAGTCTGGGTATCTGCCATTTTTGCAAATACCTCCGGGGATACGGTCTCATAGCCGGTCTGCTGAAGCTTATCCCAGAATGCAGTATCGCCGTTCTGTGCGTTCCGGCGGAGCTTCTGCTCCAGTTCTTCTGTGAGATAGACCTCTCTTACGCTTTTTACCGGCGCTTCCTCACACATCCTGACGCCCTCCGCCAGGAATACGTGATCCTTACGCCGTTCCTTCGCCTTCGTCTGCCACTGCACGACCTGTTTTACTTTTGCATTGTTGCTGCTTGTGATCATATCTGTCTGCTCCCTGCTATCCTGCCATAATAATGCATAATAATGCGATTTTTCGTGCTACGCACTCTCAAAATCGCAACATCCATTCGTATTCCGGACTATCGTCCTTCATACTCATGTCTGTTTACTCCTCTCATAGAATGCATCCCCTGTCTGCAAGCAGACGTGATGCATTCTATGGATGAGTTTATTATAGTCAAAAAGGCGCTTCCACGCAATGGGAAACGCCTTTGTCTTCGTATCCGTTCAGACATGAGT
>ERZ779851.237-NODE-237-length-57137-cov-8.296416_pt1 | contig 57137 bp, 62 predicted proteins | sample MGYA00511094_ERZ779851 | MGnify/ENA primary metagenome ERZ779851 (study PRJEB29588, sample SAMEA2155512) | human gut metagenome | biome: human gut; feature: human-associated habitat; material: faeces | place: Denmark | collected 2008/2010 ...
AAGGTTGTTCAACTCTCATTACTTTTTCTACAGAAGGTGAAACTTCAATATCTCTTGGATCTACTTTAGTCGTATCACCAATTACACCGATAATAGTTGTTTCATGACCAGTAGAAACATGTGGTTCTAAACCATAGCCTTCAATCTTGTCAGTTACTTTCTTAATATCATTTTCATCACATTTTGGTTTTAATACAATAATCATAATCTTTTCTCCTTTGGATATATAAAAAGTCCCTCTCGATTATAAGGACGAGAGGGACTTCGCGTTACCACCTTATTTTATCCATATATCACTATATAGACCTCTGTGAGTACTATCATACTCTGACGATATAACGGTCGTACCCGTGGATACCTACTTTATTTCAATATCCCGACTCCTTGATGTATTTCATCCACATGGATCATTCCCTCTCAGCACTAGGAACTCTCTGTAAATCCAAAAACTGAATGTTCTTTTCAATTCGCTGTCTTTTTTGTATATGAATCTAATATAAGAGCCTTAAAACTAAATGTCAATCATTTTTATAAAGTAAGCGAATACATTTAGAAAAAAATAAAATAATTTCTTTTAATGCTACCAATATATACAAAATGAGATGTAGCTAAATGTATCGTAGAGACATGAGTTAACATTTTGCTGAAATAAAACTATTTTTTTCTTGAAAACATCCTTTATGCATACTATAATAATAACGTTGTCAATGCCCTTGTGATGAAATTGGTAGACATAGCAGACTCAAAATCTGCCGGCTTCAAACCCGTACCGGTTCGAGTCCGGTCAAGGGCACCAACTATTAATGATTAAGCTGGGATATATTCTCAGCTTTTTTTGTGTCTAAAAAAAGGAATAGATGACTATTCCTCACTAAATAATACTTCTTCTACAATAGCAGCGGCATCTCTAATACAGTCAGGACAAGTTCTTAATAACTTACCTGTTTCTACACCTTTTAATACTTTACATGTAGTTGTAGAATTCTTTTCTTTAAATTTCTGCATGATTTCTCTAGATAACTTATAAGTACTTGCTTTACTATTTGGCTTATCTAGATTGCCTGTACTATTCTTACATCCTGCAAGAAGACATGCACCAGTAACAGCACCACAAGTCCCTTCCATGCAGCCTACACCTAGACCTAAGCCTTCAGCCACCTTAAACATTGTTTCTTCATCCATACCTACAAGATCACAATAAGTACATGCAATAGCCTGTGCACAGTTATAACCTTTATCATGTCTCTTAATAGTTTCATCAATACGTGTCATATCCTTTACCTCCATTCACAATTCAATAGATGATCATTATAAATGCCAATAGCCTGTAAATAGCTATAGACAATCACAGGACCAACAAACTTGAAGCCACGCTTTTTCATATCTTGAGATATCTTAGTAGACAATGCATCACTTGCAGGTATCTCTTTTTCATCTACATAACGATGATCAATCACTTTAAAATCTACGAAAGACCAGATATAATGATCAAAACTGCCAAACTCTTCCTGTACGCTTAAAAAAGCTTTCGCATTGATTATAATACTATTGATCTTCAAACGATTATGAATAATCCCTTCAGCTTCATAGAGAGATTCTATTTTTTCTTTAGAATAAGAGGCAATCTTATGATAATCAAAATCATCAAATGCCTGATTATAAGCTTCTTCCTTCTTTAAAATAGTATCCCAGGATAATCCTGCCTGCATGCCTTCAAGAACAAGCATCTTAAATAACATTTTTTCATCGTGTGTTTCTTTACACCATCGATTATCATGATATTTGATTGCTTCTTTACTTTTAGCCCATGAACATCTCATTGAATAATCCCTCCTTTTCATATTGTAGCATATCAAAAGTAGTCAATACATCTATTTTTTTGTATAATAGTTCAGAAAGGACGTGAGTTTATGGAACAATTTGATGCCCGTATGAAGTCTTTATTAAAAGATGAATATGATGACTTTAAGAAAGCTTTATTAGAAAAGCCAGTTAAAGGTCTCTATTTAAATAGAAATAAGAAGAATGTAGAAAGGGTATTAGAAGAGCAGTATATTGAACATCATCCTATTGTAGAGAATGGTTATCTCTATGATGAAAACTATCATCCAGGAAGAAGTGCTTATTTTCTTGCCGGACTCTATTATATCCAGGAACCAAGTGCGATGCTTGTAGCAGATGCATTACCTATTGAACCTGATGATTTTGTGTTAGATATGTGTGCGGCTCCTGGAGGTAAAAGCTGTGAGATTGCAACTCGATTAACAGGAGAAGGTGTATTAATTGCGAATGATATTGAAGCCTCTCGTGCACGCATTTTAAGTGAGAATATTGAACGTTTTGGATTAGACAATACAATTGTCACAAATGTTGATCCAATGCGCTTTACAAAGCAATTTCAGGAAGCGTTTGATAAGATCGTCCTAGATGCACCATGTAGTGGAGAAGGAATGTTTAGAAAGCTTGAACAGGCTGTAGATACTTGGAGTGAAGACAAGGTATTAGAATGTGCGCATATTCAAAAGAACTTGTTAAAAGGTGCCTATGATATGTTGAAACAGGGTGGTCTGGTCATCTATTCTACATGTACTTATTCCTATGAAGAAAATGAAGCAATGGTTCATTATGCAGTCGATGAACTTGGCTTTGAATTACTTCCTCTTAGTAAATCTCATGGGTTATGTCCAGGCGTTGATCTAGATGAAGTAGTAAGATGTTATCCGCATCATTATCGTGGAGAAGGGCATTTTATAGCCTTACTAAGAAAGCCTGGAAACAGTCCAAGAAAAGTAGTTAGACCAATGAAACCTCAAGTGAGCCAAGCTGATTTAAAAGTATTAAAAGCCTTCTATCAGGAGACTCTCAATAAGAAGGTACCTGCTTATATCATAGAAAATAATGGTCATCTCTATGCAATCAAAAAGAACTTTCCAGAACTAAAGGGAATCAGAGTGTTACGTAACGGACTCTATTTAGGTGAAGTAAGAAAGAATAGATTTATTCCAAGTTATTCTCTTGCCTTAACTTTGACTAAAGAGGATGTAAAAAGAAGTTATGATTATTCATGTGATAGTGAAGAAATCAAGAAGTATATCCATGGTGAAACATTAGAAGGAACGGGAAATAAAGGATTTGGCGTCATCTTTGTCGATGGTTATCCACTTTCTTTCTACAAAGAAAGCAATCAGGTTAAAAATTTATTTCCTAAGGGACTCAGACGATGAATCGCTATTTTAGTTTACGCGATGAGGTATTACATCTTTTAGATGAAAAGAGTCATGGCTATTATAAAAGAGAGGCAATAGCGCATATGTTCCAAGTAGAAACACTGTGTGTACTTCTTGCGAAAGAAAGAGGACTTGATGAAGAATTATGTGCGATTATTGGTCTTCTTCATGATGTGGCAGTGCCTATTTATTCTTCTAGTTTCCAGCATGCGACGCGTTCAAGTGAATTGGCTAAAGAACTTCTTGGTCCAATATTTAGTGATGAAGAAAAAAATATCATTTTCACTGCGATTACTAATCATTCACGTAAAGAATGCATAGATGATGCTTATAGTGAACTGATTAAAGATGCAGATTGTTGGAGTCATTATCTTGAAAAGACAGTTTTAAAACACGAAGAATCAGAAAGACTGAAACTTCTTAAGATTGTGTGAATTTCTATATGAGATTGGGTTTTAATATAACTTGTGTTATAATTACTTGTACGTGAAGGAAGGTGATTTTGTGAAAAGAAGACATAAAATTGTGTCATTGCTTATTGCCGCTGCGATGGTAACACCGCTTGCTTTATCCAATGTGAATACAGTTGAAGCAGCTAATAAGTTTGCTGGTCAGGAATCAAAGTATTATAGACTTTGTTCATCAAAGACCCTTACTCGTTCAAATCAGAATACTTGTAAAGAGTTTAATAAGTACTTAAAGACAAAAAGTGCAAGTTTAAAAAATGAAATCAACAGTAAACAGAATAATGTTGATAGTGCGAAGTTATCTATCTCAGATGCAGCAAATAAGATTAATACTTTAAATAGTCAGATCAATGAAGCCAATCAGAAGATTGCTTATATGAATACTGCAATCACAAATGCAGAAAACAATCTGAACCAGAAAAAGGCTTTATTAAAAGATAGAATCTATTCAATGCAGAGTCAGATGAATTCTAATGCATATGTAGATTATTTATTTAATGCCAGCTCATTCTCTGATTTCTTCTCAAGAGCTGCTACTCTTAAAGATTTAACGGCTTATGAAACAGATTTGATGAATGAAATCAAAGAAGAACAGAAGCAGCTAGAAGTACAGAAGCAGACACTTGTTGATACTCAGACTGCATTAAATGCACAAAAGAGTGAAGCTGAAACATTACAGAAATCATTAGTAGCTAAACTTGAAGCCGAACAGAAAGCTTTACAGGATAAGCAGAGTGATTTATCTGATAATGAAAATAGTATTGGGACAATTGCACAGAACTTAGTTGAATTAAGTAAAGCATCAGATGAATCTAAAGTAAATGGTGTCACTCATGCAACACCTAATACAAATAGTGGTTCTTCTAGCAATAGTGGATCATCAAATAACAGTGGTTCATCAAATCATGGTGGTTCTTCTAATAATGGAGGAGGCAGTCAGAATACAACACCTGCACCAGCTCCAAGTGCTAATCAGTCTGCAAGAGGGCTTGCAATTGCGAATAAGGCATTAACACGTCAGGGCTATATGTATGTGTGGGGTGGATGCCACTCTATGAGTCAGATTTCTAATCCTAACTGGACTAAGTTTGACTGTTCTGGTCTTGTAAACTGGGCTCATTATCAGGCTGGTGTAAATATTGGATCAAATACAACAAAGTCATTATGTGGTGTAGGATCATATGTAGATCGTGGTTCTATGCAGGCTGGTGATATTATCTTATTTAGTTCAAATGGTTCATATTCTGGTGTTCATCATGTAGGTATCTATATTGGTGGTAACCGTATGGTGCATGCGCCTTCATCTGGTAAACCAGTACAGGTTGCATCACTAGCAAATAGCTATTGGCAGAGAAGTTTCTACCAGGCAAGAAGATGTTATTAATTACTGGCGAAAAAAACATAGGCTTGCCTATGGGATGAAAGCCACATAATTTTTACTTAAGTTTTCTACCCGAATTGAGACTAATAGAATCAAAATAGCATAAAATAAACATCAGGGAGATTGACTATACTTCCATATCGCAAGATAGAAATTTACCGTTAATGTAGTCGTTGGACTGCTTGGTAATAGAAGTTCTTACTTAAATAGATTTACACTTGTATTTCGAAGTCTGAAAATGATGTACGATTATAAGCTAAACTTGACAATAAGAACCCCATGGGCAAGCCCGTGAGAGTAGTCAGTAAAAGGAATGCACAGGCATTCCTTTTTTTTGTGTATAATAAAAAACGGTTATTAACCGTTCTTCTTTTTTAAGATTACTTTTGTAACGATGATGATTAATACTAATACGATTGCAGATGAAATATAGAAAGTATTCATTAGTGGTGGTTTGCTGAACCACTTAGTAGAATCTGCAATCATACGTGCAGCTAAGGCAATTGAGTAACCAGTAGAAGCAGCGCCTACTAAAGCAAGTAATGCTTTGAATAGTTTTCCAATAACTTCAGTAAATAGAATTGCGATTGCAAGAGTACATAACGCAATGAATATATAAATGACTAATTGCATCGGGGAAACCTCCTTTTCACACTTAGTAAAAGATATCATAAAATCTTTATTTTTGCAATTGTGTTCTCATAATTAAACAGTAATATGTAAATTATGTGAAATCATAAGATAATATTCTTGTATTATGGACAAATTATGTGCCATTTGGTACTATTACTTGTGATATAGAAAGAGGTAAGAAGTATGAGAAGAAGAAAGAGAAATTATAATTATTCTCCTTACAGACATCGTAGAAGAATAAGATGGGATAACGTCTTAAAAGTTGTTATTCCTGTAGTTGTTGTATTGGTATTAGTTATTACATTTAACTTTTCACGTATTAGATTGGCTATGAAGGGTTATTCATGGTCTCAGCAGTCTGCTGTATTAAAACTAACAAGTGACAAAGTGAAGATGGTCATTGATGATGATTATTTAGATCATCTTGATTCATGGTTAAAGCATTCTAAGGATGTTAAGTATTATGCTGATTTTGAAAAGTATCAGTCTCTTCATAAGAAGATGAAATCTGCAGATGTTGTTGACACATTAACACCTTTGTTAGATGATCAGGTTCCTACTTTAAAGAAGAAAGGATTTACTGAAAAACAGATCTGGGCAATCTTAAAAACAGCTGATAGCGATGATTTGGATTATATTCTAGATAAAGGCTATAGCTATAATAAGATGAAGAATTATATGGCTGTTTCTGGTTTTAAATTCCAGGATTTAGATAAATATGAAGCAGCTTATAAATCAAGTAAGAATTATAACTATGCTGTATTAAGTACGTCTTATCCTTTTATTGGAGATTCTACTAAGGAAGCGACTAGACATACTATTACTAATCCAGCCCGTTACACTACACTTGTAAAGAAAGGCTTATATCTCCCTTCAGATTATAAACCAACTGATCTCGTGACACCTGATAAGAAATATATTACTAAAAAGTGCGATCATCCAAAACTTAGAAAAGAAGCCTATAAAGCATTCCTTGCTATGCGTAAAGCAGGTGAACAGGAAGGCTATTATATCATGATTAATAGTGGTTATCGTTCTTATCGTGAACAGAATGAAATCTACAAAGAATATAAGCAGAAGTGGGGAGAGCTTTATGCAATCCAGCACGTTGCTTTACCTGGTGCAAGTGAACACCAGACAGGACTTGGTATTGATATGAGTTCTGAAAGTGTCAATGAAGGTAAGAGACTTGTATTTGGTGATACATCAGAATATAAATGGGCATGCAAGAATGCACATAAATATGGCTTTGTATTACGTTTTGCAGATGGTACTTCTAAGATTACAGGTATTACACAGGAACCTTGGCATTTCCGTTATGTAGGTAAAAAAGCGGCTAAGATCATGTATGAAAATAACTGGACATTAGAAGAATATTGTCTTTATACAGGAGACCTTCCTGCATTAAAATCATAATGAATCCGGCATTTGCCGGATTTTTTTAAAGGAGAAAAGAGATATGTTAAGTATGGTAGAGTATGTGCATGAACGTATGCATACATATGAAAATCTAGAAATAGGTGTAGATTTCACAATGGGTAATGGTCATGATACAAAGGCTTTAATTGAATGCTGCAAGGAAGTCTATAGCTTTGATATACAAGAAGAAGCATTAATACATACAAGAGAATTAGTAGGAGACAAAGCACATCTTATTCGTGATTCTCATGAGAATTTTGATCGTTATGTTGATACATTTGATATTGGTATTTTTAATCTCGGCTATTTACCAGAAGGAGATCATAACATCACAACAACACTTGATGTTACTCAAAGAACTCTTATTAAAGCTGTTGAACATATGAAAAAGGTCATCTTTATCACTTGTTATATTGGACATCCTCAGGGTAAGGAAGAAGCTTTATGGATTGATAACTATGTATCAGATTTAGATACACATATATATAATGTATCAAGTTTTAAAATGATGAATAAAAAAAATGCACCTTATGTAATAGAAATAGAGAGGAAATAATAGTGAAATATAAAGCCCTTATTTTTGACATTGATAATACTTTAGTCAATACACTTGATATGAATATGATTCCATTACAAAAGATTATTCAAGAAGAAAAAGGAGAAAACTGGACGTTAGAGGAAGTGTACCATTTTGCTTCTTATCCAGGTATGAAGGTCATGGAAGAACTAGAAGTCAACAATCCTGAAGAAGTATATGCAAGATGGGTTAAATATGTGAATGAATATCAGGCAAGTCCGTATGAAGGAATGGATGACGTATTAAAGACATTGCATGAAAAGTTAAGATTTAGTGTTGTCTCTTCTAAAAATAAGAAACAATATGATATTGATGTAGTTTCTTTAGGACTAGATGATTATATGGAAGTTGTTGTGCTGGAGGATGATACCTCTAAACATAAACCGGATCCTGAACCATTATTATTGTGTATGGAACGTTTAGGATTAAATAAAGAAGATGTTATTTATATTGGAGATGCTTATTCAGATCTTCTTGCTTCAAGAAATGCAGGCATTGATTTTGCGTATGCGAAATGGGGTAGTGTAGAAAGCAAGGATATGAGTGATTCTGATTATATCTTAGAAAAGGTAGAAGATTTATTAAGGCTTCTATAAGTGTTATAATATAATACAAGGAGATGATTGTTATGAAGATAATCGCGTTTACAGGTGCAGGAATATCTAAACAGAGTAATATTCCTACATTTATGGAAAGACCGGATGTCAGAGAAAAGCTATTTAGAAGCTATGCACAAAGACATCATGAAGAGTACAATGAAGTTATTAGACAATTAAAAGCGAATATGAATGGTGCAAAACCAAATGATGCGCATTATGCCTTGGCAGAGTATCATGTTCCTATTATCACAATGAATATTGATGGCTTACATAGACTTGCAGGTAGCGATGCATTAGAACTACATGGTGGTCTTCCTGCTGATGATGAAATGGATATTGCTTATTCTTTATACAATAAGCCAGTTCTTTATGGTGATCCGGCACCAAATTATCAATTAGCTTATGAAATGGTTTATACATTACAACCAGGAGATGTATTTTTAGTAGTAGGATGTTCATTCCATACAGGTATATCTGTAGATTTAAGAGAATTAGCCAAGTCTAGAGGGGCTCGTATTATTGAGATACAGGAAGATGCAGCACATAATGTAAGAAAAGTGTTGGAAGAATTAACGGAAGAATGATGAATCAAACAATTTATTATCACTTACCAGGATTGTTTGAATTCTATGAATTATATAAGAAATTCCTTCCTCTTTTTTATAACCATAGAGAATATTTTTATGACTGGTGTGAAATAGGTTCTATTTATGGTGCTCCAATGGACTGTTTATGGGGTGGAGGAAGATTAGGAGAAGGAGAAGATAATCCTCGTGAGGTATTAGATCTCATGAAGACATATCATATTTCTGCAAGACTTACTTTTAGTAACTCTATGCTAGAAGAAGAGCATCTCTTAGATCCTAAATGTAATACATTATGTAGGTTATTTAATGAGGCAGGCAACAATGGGGTCATTGTACATTCAGATCTCTTGTTACACTATTTGATGGAGAAATATCCACATCTTTATTTTGTCTCTTCTACCACTAAAGTCATCACTGACTTTAATGAGTTTAAAGAAGAATGTAGAAGAGAAGAGTTTCGCTATGTTGTGCCTGATTTCCGCTTAAATAAGAAATTAAAACTCTTATCTACAATCAAACAGAAGGATAAGGTAGAATTTTTATGTAATGAATGCTGTTATGTAGGATGTCAGGATAGAAAGAAATGTTATGAAACGGTGAGTTTACAGAATTTAGGTAAAGATATCCCAGATCATATTTGTAAAGCACCAAATGCAAAGCAAGGCTATCGTTTCTCTCGTGCTATGCATAATCCTTCATTTATTAGTATTGAAGATATACAGTCTATTTATAGGCCATTAGGCTTTACACAGTTCAAGATTGAAGGTAGAAGTCTAGGCAGTGCTCTTGTATTAGAATTTCTGTTATATTATATGGTAAAGCCAGAATATTCAATTCATGTGAGAGAAGAAATCTATCTTGATAATATGCTTGATCTCTTTTAGATGTTATAATAAGTAAGAAAGAGAGGTTTCATATGAACGCATTAAAAGTAATGAAATTTGCGAAAGAACTGCTTTTAATTGATTCTCCTACAGGATATACAAAAGCAGTCATTGATTTTTATGAAAAGGAAGTCAAAGCCTTAGGTTATGAGACAATGCATACCAATAAAGGTAATCTGATTGTTAAGGTACCTGGTATCGGTCATCATACAAAGGCATTATGTGCTCACGTTGATACTTTAGGTTTAATGGTAAGAAGTATCAAAGAAGATGGCACACTTGCGTTCACTTTAGTAGGAGGCCCTATTGTTCCTACGCTAGATGGTGAATATTGCAAAATAGTAACTAGAGATGGCAGAACTTATACAGGAACAATTCTATCTAATTCTCCAAGTGCACATGTCTATGACGATTCTAAGAATGCCCCTAGAACCGATATGACAATGCATGTACGTATTGATGAATGTGTGTCATCTAAGGCGGAAGTAGAAGAATTAGGTATCATGCCAGGAGATTATATCTGTATTGATCCTAAAACTACAATTACTCCAAGTGGCTTTATTAAATCTAGATTCTTAGATGATAAACTAAGTGTAGCTATTCTATATGGCTTATTAAAGACAATGAAGGAAGAATTCATTATTCCTTGTGATACTTGGTATTTCATGATTTCTACTTATGAAGAAGTAGGGCATGGATGCGCTTATATTCCTGAAGAAATTGAAGAAGTTATTGCGGTGGATATGGGATGTATTGGTAAAGACTTAAGTTGCACTGAAAGAGCTGTTTCTATCTGTGCGAAGGATTCTAGTGGTCCTTATGATTATCAGATGACAACAACACTCATCAATCTTGCAAAGGATAATGAATTATCTTTTGCCGTTGATATTTATCCGTTCTACAGTTCTGATGTCTCTGCATCTTTAAGAGGTGGCCAGGATGTTAGAGGTGCACTGATAGGTCCAGGTGTGGCTGCAAGCCATGGTATGGAACGTTCACATATGGATGCAGTAGAGAACACAATGAAACTATTAATCGCTTATATGACAAAAAAAGACTGATGCTTATTGCATCAGCCTTTTTTTATGATGATTATTCAACTACTGTAACGTTAGCTGCCTGTGGTCCACGATCGCCTTCAACAACGTCAAATTCAACAGTCTGACCTTCTTCTAGAGTCTTGTATCCATCAGCGTTGATTGCAGAGAAATGAACGAAGATATCTTTGCTCTGTCCTTCTACTGTAATGAATCCATAACCTTTTTCGGCCTTAAACCATTTTACTTTACCTGTCATCTGACATACCTCCTGTAAATTGCAATACATCAAGCAACTTTATTATAGGCTTTTGCAATCGATAGTGTACTACTGATAAAAAACCAATACAAAATGTCCTGTGTAACTGCTATCTATATCATATCACATGTGTAAAATAATAACAAGAAAAATGGAAATTCAACACGTAATATGTTATGCTTTTTCTGTTGACAAAGAATAGAAAATTCTTAGAATAATGGAGATGGGGTGTATTGATATGATGAATAAATATGCTGAATTGATAGTGAAAAAGGGCGTTAATCTTCAAAAAGGCCAGAAACTTGTAGTTACTGCGGATGTTGAATGTGCCTCTTTAGTGAAAGCTATCGCCAAAGAAGCTTATAAAGCAGGGGCTCAGGATGTAATCGCACATTATGTAGATGAGGATATTACAAGACTTAGATATGAATATAATGATGTTGATTACTTCAAAAATGTGCCTGATTATCTTGTGGAGTTACGTAATAAGTATGCTTTAGAACATGCGGCTGTAGTTACTATTACATCAGAAAATCCTGATGGTTTTAAAGGTATTGATCCTTTAAAGATGGCTACTTACAGTAAAGCTATGCATGAACAGGCTAAGACATTCTATGATCATTTAGATCTCGGCATTGATCGATGGTGTATTGTTGGAGCACCTTCTCTTAAGTGGGCGAATAAGGTATTTCCTGATATGAATAACCAGGAGGCGACAGAAGCCTTATGGAAGGCTATTTATCATGTATGTTATGTAGATACAAAAGATCCTTTGAATGCCTGGGAAATGCATCGTGCGTCTTTTGAAGAACGTGTTAAGACACTTAATGAGATGACTATTGACTATTTACACTATACAAATAGTCTAGGAACTGATTTAAAAGTATACATGAATAAAGATTATTTATTTGCAGGTGGAGGAAGTTTTACAACTGATGGAGTTTATTCTTTCCCTAATATGCCTACAGAAGAAATCTTTACTTCTCCAGACTATCGAAAGACAGAAGGTATTGTTTATTCTTCATTGCCACTTAACCATGGTGGTTCACTCGTCAATGATTTTTATATTCGATTTAAGGAAGGTCGTGTTGTAGACTTTGATGCTAAGACAGGTAAAGATGTGCTTGCAAGCATCATTGATACTGATGATGGGGCTCATTATTTAGGGGAAGTGGCACTCGTGCCTGTTGATTCTCCTATATCAGAAATGGGGCTATTATTCTATAACACATTATTTGATGAGAATGCAGCATGTCATCTTGCTCTTGGTAAAGGGTTTAATGAATGTATTAAGGGCGGTTATGAGATGACTAAAGAAGAATTATATAAACATGGTGTCAATGATTCATTCACACATGTTGATTTTATGATTGGGACAAAAGACCTTGATATTGAAGCTGTGACTCAAGATGGAAAAACAGCGCAGATCTTCAAGAATGGTCAATTCGTAATTTAAGGAGGCTATATGTCAGAATTTGTAGATAAAGTAAGTAAACGTCGTACGTTTGCGATTATTTCTCACCCGGATGCTGGTAAAACAACATTAACAGAAAAGTTCTTATTATATGGTGGAGCTATTCAGGAAGCCGGTATGGTTAAGGGTAAGCAGAATATGCGTCATGCAGTCAGTGACTGGATGGAAATTGAAAAACAGAGAGGGATCTCTGTTACATCTTCAGTATTACAGTTCAACTATGATGGGTTCTGTATCAATATTCTAGATACTCCAGGCCATCAGGACTTCTCAGAAGATACATATCGTACTTTAATGGCAGCTGATTCAGCAGTCATGGTTATTGATGCATCTAAGGGTGTCGAAGCACAGACACGTAAGTTATTCAAGGTTTGTGCAATGAGACATATTCCTATCTTTACTTTCATCAACAAGATGGATAGAGAAGCCAAAGACCCTTATGAATTAATGGAAGAAATTGAACAGGAATTAGGTATGGATACATGTCCTGTTAACTGGCCTATTGGATGTGGTAAACAGTTCAAAGGTGTTTATGAAAGAGAATCTAAAAAAGTGATTCGTTTCGTACCAGTACAGGGTGGTAAGAAGGAAGTACAGGAAATCATTACTGATTATGATGATCCTGAATTAATTAAAGAAATTGGTGAAGATTATTATGCGACTCTTCAGGATGATGTCGAATTACTCGATGGTGCAGGTGCAGAATTTGATCTAGAAAGAGTACATCGTGGAGAATTATCACCAGTATGTTTTGGTAGTGCCTTAACTAACTTCGGTGTAGAGCCATTCTTACATCATTTCTTAGATTACTCTATGCCTCCTCAGCCAAAACAGAGTGATGATGGGCCAATTGATCCGTTCAATGAAGACTTCAGTGCATTTGTATTCAAGATTCAGGCAAACATGAATAAAGCACATAGAGATAGAATGGCATTCATGCGTATTACTTCTGGTAAATACACTAAGGGTATGGAAGTATTCCATATGCAGGGAAATAAGAAGATTAAATTAAGTCAGTCTAAACAGTTAATGGCTGATGACCGTGAAGAAATCCAGGAAGCTTATTCTGGAGATATCATCGGTGTCTTTGATCCAGGTATTTTCTCTATTGGTGATACAATCTGTACACCTAAGCATAAATTCAAGTTTGAAGGTATCCCTACATTCGCTCCTGAACATTTCGCACGTATCCGTAATACAGATACAATGAAGCGTAAACAGTTCGTTAAGGGTGTAGAACAGATTGCCCAGGAAGGGGCTATCCAGATCTTCACTGAAATTGGTGGTTCAATGGAAGAAATCATCGTAGGTGTAGTAGGTGTCCTTCAGTTTGAAGTACTTGAATATCGTTTAAAGAACGAATATAACGTAAATATCAAGAGAGAACCTCTTGGATATCAGTTCATTCGATGGATTGATAATGAAGAAATTGATCTATATAGCTTGAATTTATCTTCAGATACAAAGAGAGTTCAGGATTTAAGAGGAAAGTATTTATTACTCTTCTCTAATCAGTGGGGAATCAATTGGGCGACTGATAAGAACAAGGAATTAATCTTATCAGAATTCTCTAAAAACTAATGAAAAAGAATTGGCGTTATTGGTGGACGCTTTTGTACTTTGTAGTTTATCTGGTATGTTTCTTCTTTATTGAACATTTTATGCCAGTGACGCAATATCATATGATTTCTACACCAATAGATCATATGATTCCATTTAATGAGTGGTTTGTTTTCTTCTATATCAGCTGGTTTGGGTATATCTTCTTCTCTTTCTGGTATTTCTTCTTTAAAGATAAGGAAGAATACTTGCAGATGATCACATTCCTATTTACTGGTATGACACTCTTTGTAGTGGTATCAGTCATTTATCCTAATGGTTTAGATATTAGACCAAAACAATTAGGTCATAGTAATATTGCGTTAATACTTGTTGATTTACTTTATAAGATTGATACACCAACCAATGTGTTGCCTAGTATTCATATCTTTAATTCTATTGGTATGTGTATGGCATTTAGTAAATCAAAGCATGCAACTCGTATTATGAAGAAGGGAACTACAATTCTTACAATAGGGATTATTATCTCTACTTTCTTAATCAAGCAACATGGAATTATTGATGCACTCTCTGCAGTTGTGTTATCAATCATTCTTTATGTTATTGTTTATAAGAAAAATACTTATTTATTAAAAAGAAAATCTTAAAAGTTCATGGGTGACCGTGAACTTTTTTGTGTTAGAATACATACAGGGAGTGATAATGATGAAAATACTTGCTGCATTTGATTCTTTTAAAGAAAGCATGACTGCATATGCTGCAGGAGAAGCAGTACAGAGAGCTTATAATAATGTACATATTTGTCCTTTAGCTGATGGTGGTGAAGGGACAATGGAAGTCATGAATCGTTATTTACATGGTGATATTCATGAAATAGAGGTAGCGGGACCGCTATTTAAGACAGTTCATGCAAAACTCGCTATTATGGATGATCTTGCTATTATAGAAAGTGCACAGGCATGTGGACTTGATTACCTGACTGAAGAAGAAAAGAACGGAACAGAAGCAACATCTTATGGTGTAGGAGAAATGATGAGATATGCTTATGATCATGGTGTTAAACGTTTCCTTTTGACTTTGGGTGGTTCAGCCTGTAATGATGGAGGTATAGGTCTATTAAGTGGTATGGGTTATGGTTTCTTTGATCAGTTTGATCAGCGTATTCCAATGAATGCGAGAGGACTCGAAACACTTGATCATATTAAGAAAACACGCCTTGATTTATCAAATATAGAAGTAGAAGGAGCATGTGATGTCACTAATCCACTATGTGGGAAAGAAGGAGCTACTTATGTTTTTGGCCCTCAAAAGAAGGTGAAAGATTTAGAAAAGACAGATCAGGCAATGAAGCATTATGCGAAAATAATGAGTGAATTAGTTGATAAGGATGATTCATGTGTACCTGGTGCAGGAGCAGCAGGAGGTATGGGCTATGCGATTGTTACAGGACTAAATGGTAAATTAGTGACTGGATTTGATGCAGTCAGTCGTACAGTTCATCTAGAAGAAGCAATCCAGAAAGCGGATATTATTTTTACAGGTGAAGGAAAAATGGATCATCAGACTTTATATGGCAAGACACCAATAGGTGTCTTGCGCTTAGCACAGAAATACAATAAGCCTGTTGTTGCATTTTGTGGAAAGTGTGAAGATAAAGAGACATTACTTGAAGCTGGATTTGAGGATGTACGCTGTATTAATCATACAGATGAACCTCTTTCTGTATTATTGGAAAAAGGTCCACAGTATTTAGAAGAAGAAGTGAGACGTTATTTGGAGGAAAAGAATGTATAAGGTTACAAAAGATGAATTACTATTAGATTCTCTTGTAGAGCATACTCGTAAGAAGAGAAATGATTGTAAGAGTTTATTGAAATATAAATCAGTACAGGTGAATGGTGAAGTACAGACTTATCATGCCTTTGAATTACATCCAGGAGATGAAGTAGAAGTTGGTAAGAAGACGAATCTTCCTTTTGAACTTCTTTATGAAGATGATGACATGATAGTTATTAATAAGCCTTCAGGGCTTGTGAGTGAAGAGACACGTAATAATAAATATCAGACAGCTTTTTATATGGTGATGGAATATTGTCGTAAGAAGAGACAGCAGTGTTATCTTGTACATCGCTTAGACCAGGATACTTCTGGTGTACTTATGTTTGTGAAGAATAAGAAGCTTTATCAGGAATTAACTCATAACTGGAATAAGTATGTTAAAACAAGAGGTTATGTCGCAATATTAGAAGGACAATGTCGTAAGTCAGGCACAATAAAGAATCATCTTGTAGAAGATAAACAGTTAAAGATGCGTATTGCGAAAGAGGGACAATTGGCTATTACGCACTACAAGCCATTAGAAGTATCTAAGGATTATACAATGATGGAAGTATTTTTAGATACAGGGCGTAAGAATCAGATTCGTGTTCATATGGCTTCTTTGAATCATCCTATTATTGGTGATAGGAAATATGGTGCATGTACAAATCCTTTAAAGAGATTAGGTTTACATGCACATGAATTTGCATTCACACATCCTTTTACACATAAAACAATGACCTTTAAAGCGCCGCTTCCTTCTTCTTTTACACAGATGTTTAAACCTTCTAAAAGATAAAGGGGAATAAACAGTGAAACATAGTAAACTAATCAGTCAAATTGTTGTACTTGCGGTATGTGTTGTTGCGGTCTTTTGTGGGTTAAAAATAAGAGACAAAATCAGACTACAGAAGGAAGTTGTCTTAAGTGTGAGTGTACATCCTTATGGCCTTATGGATGGAAAAGAAACATATTTAGTGGCCACACAGGTATTCTTTCCTAAGGCTGTTAATATGTCTCAAGCAAGTTTTACTGTAGGTGATTTTAGTCAGCTTGGTGAAGTGAATGAGACACTTTCTAAAGATAAGACTTTAACTGAGGATTATTATAATAGTAAGGTGTTGCTTGAAAAGAATACACGAGTCATGATTGATTATAAGATTGTACAGATGGAACGCCCGATGGATATAGAAAATCTCACAGTCAAGGCTACTATAAAGTATAGAGGCATAAAGATTCATGCGGTGAATGGTGTTATTACAGAAATTTAAAATAAATTAAAAAAAGTTATTGACAAACACCTGTATATTGGGTAAGATGAGCAAGTAAAAAGTGGAAAGAAGAAGTGCCTACTTCTCGCCCGATTGATACAGTCGATGGGCCAATGTCACTAGATTAAACTCTAACGATAAGTGGGCGCTAGTACGCTCACTTTTTATTTAATATGAAGTAAGCGGAGGTGGCTTTTATTAGACGTTATGATAGAACAAAACCAGTGAAGAAGGAAGATCCAATCAACGAAAATATTCGTTTTAAGGAAGTACTGGTTATTGATCAGAATGGAGAACAGTTAGGCGTTATGAGCAAGAGAGACGCAATGAATCGTGCTTATGATGCAGGACTTGATCTAGTTTGTGTTGCTCCTAAGGCAAAACCAGCGGTATGCCGTATCATGGATTACGGAAAGTATCGTTTCGAGCAGCAGAAGAAACAAAAAGAAATGAAGAAAAATTCAAAAGTTGTTGCGATCAAGGAGACGCAGTTATCTCCAACAATCGATGTACACGATAAGAACGTGAAGCTTAAACGTACTTTGAAATGGTTACAGGATGGCGATAAAGTCAAGGTAGCAATTCGTTTCAGAGGAAGACAGATGGCTCATGTTGATCTTGGACAGAAGATTATGGATGATTTTATTGCGGAATGTTCTGAATATTGCGTCGTTGAAAAGCCAGCTAAACTAGAAGGAAGAACATTGACAGCAATGCTCGCACCTAAAAAAGCAAAGTAAAATAGGAGGAAACTTATCATGCCAAAAATGAAAACACATAGCGGTCTTAAGAAGCGCTTAAAGAAAACAGCAAGTGGTAAATTAAAGAGAGGCCATGCATACGTATCTCACTTATCACATAATAAGACACATAAACAGAAAAAGCATCTCGCTAAGTCAACATTAGTACACCCATCAGATTACAAGAGAATCAAGTCTCGTATCTAATAGGTTAATTTTAAGGAGGATATACACATGGCAAGAGTAAAAGGCGGATTTACAACTAGACGCAGAAGAAAAAAGACATTAAAGCTAGCTAAAGGTTACTTCGGTAGCAAACATGCTTTATATAAAACAGCTCATGAACAGGTAATGCATTCTTTAAAGTATGCTTACAGAGATAGAAGACAGTTAAAGAGAGAAATGAGAAAGCTTTGGATTGCACGTATCAACGCTGCTTGCAGAATGAACGATATGTCATATTCAACTTTCATGCACGGTTTAAAACTTGCAGAAGTTAACGTTAACAGAAAGATGCTTTCAGAAATCGCAATTGCTGATCCTGAAGGTTTCAAGGCTTTAACTGATTTAGCTAAAGAACAGTTAGCAAAGTAATCTAAAGTGCCAGAGATGGCACTTTTTTTCATGCTTAAAAATATAAGTGTTTTGGCTGTAATGTAGTGTATAATGAACTTATAAGTAAACAGAAAGTCATAGAAAAGGTGAAAAGTAGTGAAAGAAAAAGCGATGGATAAGTATGAAGATATAAAGCATGATTTTAGAACATCATATATCGATAGTGAACAATCTGTAGGTATGTTCCATCTTAATGATTTAGGGCCTCAATTTAACGGATGTCCTTTATTTGCATTAAAAGTATCTTTGGCACTTGCTACCATTGAAGCAGAATCATATCCTACACTTAATGATGGTGTTAATTATATGTTCTATCATACCTATGAGAATGTTGATGAAATCATCGTGGGTGAGCATGTTGAAACGCAGGAAGAACTGGATGAAATGAAACGAGATAGGGATTTCGTACTTAATTCTGGAAAACTAGATTATGAAGATGCGTTTAGGGATGAGTAGAAGATAATTTTGAAATTCAATTTTTCTTCGATGTTCGGAGGTTAAAAGACATGCGCAATGATATAGTGATAGAAGTTATTGATAAGATAAAAAGTGGTAAACCTATACTTGTCATGCAGGCGATTCTTACAGGAATTGAAGCGAAAATAACTGATGAAGCCTTTGTTGAGGAAATAAAAAACAATAAAGAGAACGAAACGCGTTTGCTAAATGTACCTATAGGTTATGTTGCAACAGCTGCGCTAGATGTGCTTGGAAAAGAAACATATATGGGTAGTAATGAATATATATTAAAAATGATAAGAGATTTTAAAAATGGTAGAACTAAAACCAATTGATGTCTTTTCGGTGTTTAAAAATATATATATAACAGAAATGGTTGAGAGTATATTATGTATAAGAGGATTAAAAAATGAGTGAATATTCTGATTTTAAACATGACTTAGCACGGATTATGAAACCGGAGATCAATCAAGAGGTATGTTCCATCTTGATGACTTAGGGCCTTCTTTTCAAGGTGATCCGATGTTTGCTTTGCGTATTTCATTAGCCTTGGCAACCATCGAAGCAGAATTATATCCTACACTCAATGATGGTGTGAACTATATGTTCTATCACACTTATGAGAACGTAGATAGGATTATCGTAGGTGTACATGTTGAAACACAAGAAGAACTGGATGAAATGAAGCGAGACAGGGATTTTGTACTTAATTCAGGTAAACTAGATTATGAAGATGCATTTAGGGATGAGTAGGTAATTATGGAAGAACTAGAATATTATAGAGAAGTAAGAAATGATGTCTATCAGGAAATGGATTCACAGAAAGATACGCCTCATCCTATGTTTTATGGGAGTTCATATGTATTTTCAGACGAAATGCTAGGAGAAAATAGAGAACTGGAATATTTCATGTGCTTGTGCTATGTTGCTTGTGGACTCTATGAACTAGAACACTATCATGGTATTGAGCCAATCATTGAAATGTATATGACTTATTATATTTATCAATATGAAAATTATGGTAAATATAAGGATATGCTCTATGACTATGAGCTTTTAGAAAAAGACATCGAAAAGATCAAATCTATGAGAAAACTGAAGTTTGAACGATTAAAGTGCTACGAAGAATCAACCGACTGATGTCGGTTTTTTTCATGTTCAGAAAATTAATAGTGTGCTATGAAATAATCTTATATAATATACACCATGAATCTATTAAAAATATTAATCTGCTGTGGGGGTGGCTTCTCATCAAGCTATGTCACTACACGTATGCAGAAACAAATTAAAGAAAATCATTTAGAGAATCAAGTACAGGTTGATTTCTCACCCTTTAGCTTGATGCACGAAGTCATTGATCAATATGATGTAGTGATGTGCTGTCCACACCTGCTTATGGAAATTAAGCTGCATTTCAAGGATACAGGTGTACCTTTATATGTTCTTCCTCCTAGAATGTATGGCTTGATGAAACTTACTGAAATTGTAGATGATGCGAAAGGAGTAATAGACATCTATAAACAAACAAAACAGAATCCAGTTTATTTTCCTGGAGAAGAAAATATCTTAAGAGTGACACGTATTAACTCTTATCGCCATACTCATGGAGGTAAAGATCATGGGGACATTTAAATTTGCCTGTAAGATGTTGAAACGTGAAAAGAGACAAGCTATATCCTATGGTGTTACTGTTCTTTTTACTGTCTTTGTATCATTTATCTTCTTTAATATTATTAATAATGATACGTTAATGGATCAAACAGCAGCTGCAAGTGGTGGATCTTTTTCACAGGTCAGTGTTCCATTATCAAGTATTATCGCATTTGTTGTTATAATATTTTGTGGATTAATGATGGTTTATGCCAACTCATTCTTTTGTACACATAAGACAAAAGAATTTGCGATTCTTGCGATGAGTGGCAGCAGTTTTTTTGATTCAACGCTCTATTTGTTTTATCAGGAAATCATTATCTCTTTAATTGCTTTACCTATAGGTTATTTGATTGGTATGGCAGGGGCAGTAGGAGTGAATTCAATCATGCATCACTCTATGCATATTCATAAGTCTATCTTCATGATTCCTATGCGTGCCTATACAGATACATTTATGACTATTGCGATTCTTTTCTTTGTAACTATTCTAGGAGATTCAGGCTTTGTTTACCGCCATGATATCCAGACACTCTTACATGAATCTCATGAAAAGGTTGTGGATAAGAAATTACCTTCTTATCTTCCGCCATTCATTTATATATTTGCGATTATTTTATTAGTTACGACTCCTTATAGTCCAACTGGATTTGTATTCCCTTGTTTTGTGGGTGGAATAGGGGCGGCTTATGTATTATCGCAGTTAATCCCAGAAATACTTAGAAAAATCAAGAGTCAACGTTTAGGACATACTTTAGACCTGGTTTCTTTAAGTCATTTATCTACTTCTTTGACTAATTCAGGTGCTCTTATCCTTGTTTATGTTGTCACAAATGTTTGTATGAGTGCTATGATCATTGCTCAGAAAAATTCACCAAGAGAATATATGACCGCTATTATTGCTTACATTGTGATGACAATCTTATTATCTATCACAATTATGTATAAATATGCTGCAGAAACTATGAAAAGAGTGAAAGCCTTTAGTAATCTTTATAAGATAGGCTGTACAAGAAAGAAGATTGCTTCTTATATTAAGAAGGAAGTTATTCTCTTCTATGCATTACTTGTTTTAATACCTATTGTTTATCTTGCAATTGTCATGGTTCAGGTTTATATGCATACACCGGATACTTTAGGTCTTATTGTTATGTTGTTTGGTGTGGATATCATTCCACAGATGGTTCTTGCAGTGATGACTTATTATATTTATAAGAAGAATGTTTATACAGAAATCGGAGACGTACTATGAGTGAAATACTAGTTGCGAAAAATATAACTAAAATATATGGCATTGGTACAAGCCATACCTTTGAAGCGTTACATGGGGTCTCTATGACTATGAATGAAGGAGAATTCATCTGTGTCATGGGACCAAGTGGTGCAGGTAAATCAACTTTTATTAATAATCTATCTACAATAGATATTCCTACAAAAGGGAAGGTTTATATCAATGATACTGAAGTAAGAAGTATGGGTGAAAATGAAATAGGTAAGTTTCGTTATGAGAACCTTGGATTCATCTTCCAGGAATTCAACTTATTAGATTCTCTCACTATTCTTGAAAATATCGCAGTTCCTCTTTCTCTTGCGAATTTGCCACAGGAAGAAATAGAAGCAAGAGTTAAAGAAACAGCGTCACGTTTATCTATTGATTCATTACTTCATAAGTATCCTAATGAATGTTCAGGAGGACAAAGACAGCGTGCAGCCATCTGTCGTGCCCTTGTCACTCATCCTAAACTTATTGTAGCGGATGAACCAACAGGTAACTTAGATTCCCATACATCACATGAAATATTAGAAATATTCAAAGAACTCAATGATCAAGATGGTGTTTCTATACTTATGGTGACTCATGATCCAATGATTGCCAGTTATTCACAGAAACTGCTTTACATTAAAGATGGTGTCATTGCAAAGCAAGTCGTGAAGGGGGATTTGACACAGAAGGAGTATTTCCATAAAATAGTAGATGTTAACTCAGCAGAGTCAATGTCTTTATTTGAGGGGGAATAAGTATATGAGTGGAATTGTTTTAGAAGGTGGTACATTTAGACCAATCTTTTCATGTGGTATTATGGATTGTTTGAATGATCATGATATTATGTTTGATTATTGTATAGGTGTAAGTGCAGGAATCACTGATGGTGTTTCTTATGTATCAAAACAGCCTAGAAGAAATCTTGAGATACTAAAAACGTATCGTCATGATCCTCGTTATATTGGTCTTAGAAACTATAAGACGGATCATTCTTTATTTGGTTTAAAGTTTGCCTATGAAACAATGTCTAATGAACTTAATCCTTTTGATTATGATACATTTTATAAGTCTCATACAAAAGTACTTGTAGGTGTCACAAATGCGAATACAGGAAAAGCAGAATATATAGATGGTCATAAAATAGATCGTCATTGTACAGTGTTAAAGGCAACATGTGCTATTCCTATCGTATTTCCTGCGATTCAAATTGGAGAAAATGAATATTTTGATGGCGGTATTGCAGATTCTATTCCTGTAAAGAAAGCAATAGAAGATGGTAATAAGAAGCTTTTGATTATTCTTACTAGACCAAAGGGTTATAAGAAGACACTCAATTTTTCAACTCGATTTGCAGCACAGGTTGTGTCTCGTAAATACCCACTTCTTAAAGATGCCCTGCTTTCACGTCATATCAACTATAATGAAACATTAGACTATATTGACAAGCTAGAAAAAGAAGGCAAGGCACTTGTATTAAGACCAACAGAAGAAGTCATCATTGATTCTATGGAAAAGGATTTAGATAAGATTCAAAGAATCTATGATTATGGTTATGCGCTTGCTTTAGAACATCTAGAAGAAATAAAGGCAATATGTCATGAATAGAGTCTCTTGAAAGAGGCTCTTTTACTATTTATAATAGTTTCAGGAGCTGATTCGTATGAAACCTATTATCGGAATATTACCTTTATTTGATGAGAAAAAAGAGAGTTATTGGATGTTGCCAGGATATATGAAAGGTATTGCGAATGCAGGAGGTATTCCTGTGATGTTACCTTTTATTGAAAATATAGAAGATATTAAACAATTATCAGAGAACTTTGATGGTTTTCTTTTTACTGGCGGACCAGATATAGATCCTGCTTATTATCATGAAGAAAAGAAGGAAAATTGTGGAAATTTAACACCTTATAGAGACACATTAGAAAGTCAGTTATTTAAAGAAGTATATGCTTTAAATAAACCAATATTAGGAATATGTAGAGGGCATCAGTTACTTAATGTATTATGTGGTGGAACATTATACCAGGACTTACCATCAGAATATAAAAGTACTATAACTCACAGAATGAAACCACCTTATGACAATAAGCAGCATACAGTTACTCTTGTAGAGGATACACCATTAAAGAGTCTATTTAATAAAACTATTCTGCCAGTCAATAGCTGTCACCATCAAGCAATCAAAGAACTAGGAAATGATTTACAACCTATGGCCATAAGTGAAGATGGTTTAGTCGAATCATGTTATGCACCTAATAAGAAGTTTGTATGGGGTGTACAATGGCATCCTGAGTTTATGTGTACAGAGAAAGAAAGTCAGAAAATATTTGAAGAGTTTATAAGAAAATGCAGAGAGTAAAATGGAATATTGAATTAAAAGGACATATATACCCCTGTATTGTTTCATTTAAGAAGATGAAAACAATCAGAGTGAAGATCAGAGATAATTATTTAGAAGTCAGTGCACCTGTTGGTACGAGTGAGAAGTATATTCGTGATTTAATCTATGAAAATGAAGAGGATTTATATGCACGATTATCTTCCTATGTTCCTTATTTTGATCTAAGAGAGGATGGGTATGTCTATATCTTTGGTAAGAAATATCAAATAGTTGTCAGAGATATTAAGAAGAAACAATGTGCAATTCATGGAGATAGTATCTACGTGTATACTTCGTATATAGAAAATGCATTAAGTATATATCTTTCTCAGATACTCTATGAATATTTAAAAAAGAGAACATCAGAATATCTTCCTTTATTTAATCGACCTATGCCACGTATACAAATTAAACAATATAAAGGAAGATGGGGCAGCTGTTATGATCAATTGAACTTTGTGACATTTAATTTCTCTTTAGTCTATTTAGATAAAGAGTTGATTGATTATGTAATTGTGCATGAGTTATGTCATTTTATTGAACCAAATCATTCTCCTCGATTCTATGCAGAAGTCAAAAAGAGAATGCCTGATTATAAGAAACGTATGAAAATATTGGAGGAAAAGCATGTATGATTCAATCAGTGAATAATAAAACAATTAAAGACCTTGTAAAATTAAAGAACAAGAAAACAAGAGATGAAAAAGGACTTTTTCTAGTAGATGGATTCCACATGGTAGAAGAAGCAAAAAAAGCAGGACTATGTGATTTAGTTATTAGTACAGATGAATCATTAGAAGGGCAGGAAAAAGTGCTTGTTGTGTCTGATTCTGTTATGGAAAAGCTCTCTTATACTAAAACACCACAGCCTATTATGGCTGTATGTCATAAGAAGGATAATATTTTAAAACACTATGATCGTGTCTTGATTTTAGATGGTGTACAGGATCCAGGAAACTTAGGGACTATCCTTCGTTCAGCACTTGCTTTTGGCTTTAAACAAATTGTCATGAGTCCTGATTGTGTAGACTTATATAATGATAAGGCATTGCGTTCTACTCAGGGAGCTGTTTTTCATTTAGATATTGTCCGTGATGATTTGAGTCATGTTATTCCAGAACTACAGAAGTTAGGGGTACGTGTCATTGCGACAAGCTTACATAATGCATCTTCTATTGATGATATTAAATCAACAGATAAGATGGCATTTGTTATGGGGAATGAAGGGAATGGTGTGAGAGATGAAACAATTGCGATGTCTGATGCCTCTCTTTATATTCCTATTGATACAATGGAATCACTTAATGTTGGTGTAGCGGCAGGTATTGTGATGTATACATTTAAGGAGGTCTCATTATGATTAGACAGCATATCTATTTTTCAGGAAGAGTACAAGCTGTTGGATTCCGTTTTAGAGCACAGATGAATGCGACTCAGTTAGGGCTTACTGGCTGGGTTAGAAATCTCTTTGATGGACGTGTCGAAGCAGAAGTCCAGGGCACACCTGAACAAATCAATCGTTTCATCTACAAGATGAAAAATGAACAATGGATAGACATCACTGATATGGAAGTGAAAGATATTCCGGTAGAAAAAGGGGAGAGAAGATTTGATGTTACATACTAGACAATCTCTTTTAAAATCTTTTCAGCATGCCTTTGAAGGCATTATCCATACGATTAAGAAGGAACGTAATATCAAAATACATCTTTCTTTTATGTGTGCCGTTATCTTATGTGGTTTCTATTTTCATATTACGAAGATTGAATGGATGATCTGTCTTATTCTATTTGCACTTGTTTTATCATTAGAACTTGTCAATACAGCAATTGAAGCCGTGGTGGACTTAGCCTCACCAGATATTCATCCTCTTGCAAAGCTCTCTAAAGACGCTGCAGCAGGTGCTGTTTTAATCAGTGCAATCATTTCAGCTATTATTGGCTTGATGATTTTTATTCCTTATATTATTTAAAAAAAGCGGGCTATTTAAATAGTCCGCTTTTATCCATCATGTCTAATGCATGTTCTATTGTATCATCACTTTGTACAAGAGCCATACGTACATAACCTTCACCTTGAGTGCCAAATGCATTACCTGGTACCACAAGAACACCTGTTTTATCAAATAGTTCCTTTACGAAAGTTTCAGAATCTTTAAACTTATCAGGAATCTTTGCCCATACAAACATAGTACCCTTAGGCATATCGATATCCCAGCCAATAGACTTACAGCCATTGACTAATAAGTCTCTTCTATGTTTATAAGCATTTCTTGTTTTTTCTACACATGATTGATCCTGTGTTAATGCTTTAATCGCACCTTTTTGAACGGGTAAGAACATACCATAATCTAGATTAGATTTTAATGATTTCAGTTTTCCAATGATTTCTTTATTACCAAGTGCAAAACCAATACGTGCACCTGCTAAACCATATGTCTTACTTAATGAGTTGAATTCAATACCCACATCTTTAGCACCTTCAAACTCTAAGAAGCTGTGTCCGGGTCCTTCAAACAATAATTCACTATAGGCATTATCATGAAGAATCATGATGTTGTATTTCTTTGCGAAGACAATGAGTTTCTTATAGAATTCATCATTCGCAACACCACATGTTGGGTTGTTTGGATAAGACACAATCATATACTTTGCATCCTGTGCAGTCTTTTCATTAATCTCATCAAAATCAATTAAATAATCATTTTCCTTTAATAAAGGCATAGTAACAACTTTAGCCCCGGCAAGTAGTGGTCCATCTCTAAAGATTGGATAACATGGATCCTGTACAAGTACAATATCACCTTCATCTACCAAAGTTAAAGCAAGATGTGCTAAGCCATCCTGAGATCCAAGTAATGATGTCATTTCAGTTTCGGGATCAATAGTGACACCGTATCTTCTTTCATACCATTCTTTTACAGTGTTTTGAAGATCAACGGCATCCTTAATCGCATAAAGATAGTTTTCTGGCTTCATTGCCTCATTTGCGATTGTTTCCATGACTTCCTGAGTTGGAGGAATATTAGGTGCTCCAATACTCAAATCAATGACTTCTAGTCCTTGCTTTTTTCTTTCACTACGCATATTTGCAAGTGTAGTGAAGATGCTTTCTCCGAAGAGATCCATTCTTTTTGAAAATTTCATTTTTATATACGCCCTTTCTTCAAGTATCATAATACAAATATGAAACAAATGAAAGTTTCAACTTATAAAAAAACTTCTTGAAATGTATGTGTAATTACTATTTCCCTGCTTTCGGCTTGTTCGATAGATTAGATTTCAGAAATGGATATTACGTTTGCCAGAATGGGAAGCAGAGAAATGAATCATAGAATTGATGGTGAATTCATAATGACCTAAAGTGAAAAGTTAAATTCCACTTTAAAAAGAAACGAAAATAATGTGGAATTTAGTCGTTCAGGATTATATTTTCATAAGAATATCGGGTATTAATTCTGATATTCTTTTTGTTTTGGGAATGGAACTTAATCATTCGTACACTAGAAATGAGATTCTAATGTCATAAATCATGGTATTTTAAGGCGCAATAAAGCTATGGAATTTCGTTCATTTTTTCGAGTGTAAGACTAAATTCCACTTTACTTTCATGTGCTATTGTCAGCCTGCCTCTCATGTTTCATACATTCTCTGAATGATTTTAGTTATCTTCTTTTAATAAATATGGTTTTAAAATAATATCATCATTTTCTATTTTCTTGATTCCAAATTCTATGAATCTCTTGTATAAATCTGGATTAAGGAACTCCATCATCTCCAGCGGTGACTTTCCTTTTAGGTTCTCCTTTGGCTGGGAATTGATGTGGGATGCCATGAGGTTAGCCTTCTCCTGTGAATCAAAACCGAGATCCTTGAGATCTGCTTCTTTAGGGCATATGTAACGTATCTCTTTGTGGTTGTTCTCAAGACTTCCTTTCTGGCATGATTGCATAGGATCACAGTAAAAGACATGAGTTCTCATGCTGCCATCATTGTCCTTTTCTAGTCCATCTGCATCTGAGAATTCAGTACCTCTATCTGTCTTGATGACCTCCACTTCCTTTACAAAAAGGTTTTTTCCTAATATTGATTCAAGAAGGTCTACGCCTTCAACCATAGCCTTTGCAGTCTTCTCTTCATGGTATATAATGAACATGAAAGAGTAAGACAGGAACTTAAAAGTCTGCATGAAGGGACCGCTTTGCCCATTGTAGACGGTATCCATCTCGACAATACTAACGTTGTCATGATCGTCAGTATATGAGATGAAATCCTTATAGGTGCGGCCTATCAGGAACTTTCTGTCTTCTCTTTTTTTATATTTGACAGAATCCTTCTTTGATATTCTTCTTGTCTTGACTCTTAAGTCAATATCAAGCAGGCCGAACTGTCTAAATACGCCAGATTCTATGTAATTGTATAATGTCTTTTCAGAAATATTCAGTTCAGGATGAGAAGTAATGATCTGATATGGTGATTGACCTTTCTTGATAAGAGGGACAATGATATCAGCTAAAGCCTTAAGCTCGCTATATGTCATATTTATTCCTTCTCTTGAGTTAATGAGGTCAGCCATATATTCCTTATTGGCGATATCTGCAGAATATGTGAACTTATCAAATCTGCAGTGCTGGTATTTAGGACAGCCATTGCAGGCGCCAGGAGATCTGTCTCTTCGCTTACATTTGAAAACTACTAAGTCAGCACAGTTCTTGTATACATGGTGATGCTTGCATCTGTCCTTGTTGGCGCACGCAGGATCAAAGCTGCAAATATGTGAATGTACTCTATGTGCCTTGATTTCTTTGCCTATAGTTGATTTATCCTTTCCAAGAGTTGCAGCGATAGAAGTCTTGGTAGAACCATTTTCTATTCCTCTCTGAATTATTTCTCTTTCTGAAAGAGTAAGATGCAGATTCTTATTTGATTTAGCCATGATAATCAGCCTTTCATGAAATAGAGAAACAGACATCACAGTAATTATATACCTGAAGGAGAAAATTCAACTATTGAAAGTGTAAAAGTAAATTCAACTGTAAGAGTAAAATCAAGTGGAAAGAAGTGAAAGACTAAACGCAACTTTGCCCCGCCTAAAGTGGAATTTAACTTTTCACTTTAGGGGATTTTGAAATCAATAGTTTTTAATTGAAAATTAATGTATATGATGAGATAATGGTCAAAATGTTGAAACAAAAGAAAGGAAAATTTTATGAAGAATATAAAAAATATGATTGTTGTAGGTGGTTTGTGTTTATCGATTGCTTGCAGCGCTGTTTTTACATTGTCTCCAATGACAGTATATGCTATAAATACAATAGAATATGAAACTGAATATATGGAACCGATAGAAGAAAGTGATTATCTTGTAAATCAAAATTCACGTAATATTTTTACAAAAATTGCAAAAAAAGCAGTAAAAAAAGCTATAAATAATAAGGCAAGATTAGTTAATTTTGCTGAAAAGGTGGCTGGTAAAACTGTAGCAAAAAATGTAAATAAATTTTTTACACCTATAACAAGAGCATTAAAACCGTTATTAAAATGGTCGGAAATACCAGGGCAAGCTGTTTACGATGCTATTTCTAGAGCAATTATTAATGCAGGTGGTAGTAGGTCTGTTGCGGCTAATGTGGCAAATGCTGTTAGAGAAGTATTAGAATGGACATTATTTTAATATGAGAGAAGACGATTATAAATTATCAATGGAAAAATTATATCAACAAAATAAATTGTTGATTTCGGCTTTATATGAAATATATGGAGAAGAAATTCAGTCAACAAGTTTATTTTGTTTAGAACATGATATTTCTTTTCTGACAAGGAACAAAATTATGATGGTTTTAAATAAGTATTCAATGCAGCATACAATGTCTGAATATTTATTTTGGAAAGAAAAGATATATTCAGAAGTAAAAGATTTTCCAAATTTGGATAATTGTGAATTTAAAAAAATGCTTTTGTTGTTTTGGAAAGATTATGTAATTACAGATGAATAACTATTAGAGATGCATATAAAATGCAAAAGAAGGACGGATTGTTCGATAGATTAGATTTCAGAGGATTGTTCGATAGATTAGATTTCGTCTTGTCTTTTTCCGAATAATTAGGTATAATACATGAGAACACGAAGAAAAGGACTAGTATGTAATATACTTATATTGAGAGAGGAAGAGGCTGGTGGAAATCTTCTTATAAGATATTATTGAATTCACCTTGGAGTGCGGCTAATCCCCGCCGTAACACTGACGTTATAAGTGATAAAGTGCATATAGTGTATACTATATGAATTTAGGATGGTACCGCGATTTAAGTCGTTCCTATTGGAACGGCTTTTTATTTTTTTAAGGAGGAAAGTTATGGATGAATTATTAAAAATCCAGGAAGAAGCACTTGCTAAAATTTCTGCATGTGCTGATGCGAAAGAATTAAATGACTTACGTGTATTCTATCTTGGTAAAAAAGGACCTATTCAGGCTGCTATGAAATCAATGAAGACTATGGCTCCTGAAGAAAGAAAAACATTTGGACAGGTTTCAAATAAGACTAAACAGGAAATTGGACAGGCTATTGAAGAAAAGAAAGCTTATTTAGAAGAAAAAGCTTTAAATGAACGTTTACTTGCAGAAGATATTGATATCTCTTTACCAGGTAATCGTTTACCAGTAGGATCTGTACATCCTTTAACACGTGTTAAGGAAGACTTAGAAGAATTATTCCTAGGTATGGGATATAAGGTAGCTGAAGGACCTGAAGTAGAATCAGATCATTTCAACTTCGAATTAATGAACTTACCTAAAGGACACCCTGCAAGAGATATGCAGGATACATTCTATATTGATGAAAATACATTAATGAGAACACATACTTCTCCTGTACAGGCACATGTTATGTTAGAAGCGAAGGGTAAAGGTCCTATCAAGGTTATCTGCCCTGGTAAGACATACCGTCGTGACGATGATGATGCCACTCATTCACATCAGTTCATGCAGTGTGAAGGACTTGTCATCGATAAGAATATCACTATGGGTGATTTAAAGGGTACATTAGATGTTTTCGCCAAGAAAATGTTTGGTGAAAAGCGTGAAATTCGTTTAAGACCTTCTTATTTCCCATTCACAGAACCAAGTGTAGAAGTAGATATCTCTTGTGCCAACTGTGGTGGTAAGGGCTGTGCTATGTGTAAGGGTACTGGATGGATTGAAGTATTAGGTGCTGGTATGGTCAACCCTCATGTCTTAGAAATGTGTGGATTTGATCCTAAGGAATACCAGGGATTTGCATTTGGTATCGGACTAGAAAGAGTTGCTATGTTGAAATATGATATTGATAATATCCGTGATTTCTATAATAACGACTTAAGATTCTTAGAACAGTTCGAAAGAAAGGAGTAGTATATGTTAGCTAGTTTACATTTATTAAATAGATATGTGAAAGTAGATGATCAAGATCCTGCAGAACTTGCAGAAAAGATCACTCGTATTGGATTAGAAGTAGAAGGACAGGGACCTCTTGCAAAAGGAACTAAGCTTGTTGTTGGTTATGTAAAGGAATGTATTGAACATCCTAATTCTGACCATCTTCATATCTGTCAGGTAGAAACTGCCCCTGGTGAAGTAAGACAAATTGTATGTGGTGCACCTAATGTGGCTGCTGGTGAAAAGGTTATTGTGGCATTACCAGGATGTGAACTTGAAGGTGGTAAGATTTCTTCAGGTGCTATTAGAGGCGAAAAGTCTGATGGTATGATCTGTTCTATTGCAGAGCTTGGATTAGATAGCCGTTTATTAAAAGAAGAAGATAAAGCTGGTATTCATGTATTACCAGAAGATGCACCAGTAGGGACAGAAGCACTTTCTTACCTCGGCTTAGATGATTATATTCTTGATATTGGTTTAACACCAAATAGAGCTGATTGTATGGCTATGCAGTCTTTAGCTTATGAAGCAGCTGCTGTATTAGGTAGAAAAGTTACTTTACCAGAAATCAAGAAATATCCTGAAGAAAAGAGTGAAATTGAAGTTCATGTAGAAACTCCTTTATGCTCATTCTTTGGTGCTAAATTGGTAAAGGGTGTAACAACTAAAGAATCACCTAAATGGATGCAGAATGCACTTCTTGCATCAGGTATCAAGCCTATTAATAATATTGTTGATATTTCAAACTTCGTCATGGTTGAAACAGGTCAGCCTATTCATATGTATGACTATGATAAGCTTGCAAAGAAGGCTTTCGTCATCAAGACTGGATTCAATCAGAAGGCTGTTCTTCTTGATGAAAATGAATATGAAATCTTACCTGAAGATGTTATTGTATCAACTGATGATGGCATTGGCTGTGTTGCTGGTGTTATGGGTGGTAATGACACTAAGATTGATGAGAATACTAAAAATATCGTTATTGAAGCAGCAACTTTTGATGGTGCTGCATTAAGAAATACAGCAAGACGTATGAACTTATTAACAGATGCATCACAGCATTATATCAAGGGTGCTATTGATACAATGAGTTCATTAAAGGTATTAGATCGCTGCACTGATTTATTAGTACAGTTTGCGGATGCTGAAACTATTTATGAAACAGTACATACACCTCTTGATGAAACAAGAAAAACTGTCACTATCGAATTATCAAGAGTAAACGGCTTACTTGGTACTTCATTAACTGTAAAAGAAGTATCTGATATCTTCGATAGCTTATGCTTTGAATATACATTAGAAGATGAATTATTTACTGTAACTGTTCCTACATATCGTAATGATATTACTATGGATGCAGATTTAGTGGAAGAAGTCGCACGTATCTATGGATATGATAATCTTCCAACTACTTTACCTGTCATGAATATGACAGATGGTGTCTTAACACCAAAGCAGTCTAAAGAACAGTTAATTAGACATACACTTGTAGACCTTGGTTTACATGAAACATTAACTTATACATTAACAAGTGAAGCAACTGTCAATGAATTCAACTTATTCCATTCTTTAGACAATACAGTTAAGTTAATGAGCCCTTTAGGTGAAGAAAGAAGCGCTGCAAGAAAATCGCTTATTGGTTCTCTTTTACAGACAATTCATTACAACAATGCACATTCAAATAAGGATGTTAACATCTTTGAAATTGCGAATACATATTCTGACAAGGAAGTATCTAACTTAGCAATTGCAGTAAGTGGAGACTATGTCAATGTTCCTTGGATGGGTAAGAAGGAAGCCGTTGATTTCTATCTTGTGAAAGGTTTCGTAGAAACATTATTCAAGAAATTATGTATTGAAGAATCACGTTATACTTTTGAAAAGGTAGAAGCAGACAATAAGGATTTCCACCCAGGTAGAAGTGGTTATATCAAGATGGGTAAGGAAATTGTAGGTGTCATTGGACAGGTACATCCTGCAAAAGCCAAGGCTTATGAAGTCAACGATACATATGTGGCAGAATTGAACTTAACAGCTATTCTTGCATTACGTACTCGTGCATTAAAATTCAAGGCTATTCCTCTATATCCTGCAGTATCTCGTGATATCGCTTTAGTTGTTGATTCAAAAGTACCTGCTGCAGATGTAGTTAAGACAATCAAACGTGCAAGCAAACAGCTTGTAAAGAGTGCAGAAGTATTCGATGTTTATGAAGGTGAACATATGGAAGAAGGTAAGAAGTCATTGGCTATCTCACTATTATTCCAGGATCCATCTCGTACATTGGATGACGCAACAATCAACTCAGCTATGGAAAAAATTCTTGAAGCCTGCAAGAAGGACCATAACGCCGTGCTAAGAGGTTAAGATCAGTGCTTGCACTGATCTTTTTTTACTTATGAAACTGATTTTTTCGGATTTAGATGGGACACTCCTTCATAGTGATAATACGCTTTCTGATATGACATTACAGGCTATAAAGAAGGTGTATGAACATGATGATTTATTTATTCCTATCTCTTCTAGACTTCCTGAAAGTATTCAATCATTTGTCCCTTATAAAGCACCTTTGGTGGCTCATAATGGCGCACTGATTATTTTAGGGGATGAAATCATCTCTTATACAATACCAACGGATATTGTCTATGATATATGTTCTTATTGTGATGATTTAGATTGGAATATTTATGATGGTAATCACTGGTATTCTACAAATCAATATTTTAAAGATCATGCGATAGAAGAGTCTTATATTGGTAAAATATCGAATAAGATTGGATTAGAAGACATTAAAAAAATACAGACCATTCATAAAATAGTCTGTATTGGATCTATTGATCATGTCACTTCTTATTTAAAGGAAACATATCCTTCTTTACATATAACACGTAGTGCTTCTTATTATCTAGAAATCACACATAAAGAAGCCACTAAAGCCAATGCGATTCAAACGGTGGCCCATCATTATCAAATTCCATTAGAGAATACAATCGCCTTTGGTGATTATTATAATGATGAAGATATGTTAGATATTGCAGGGGTAAGTTATGTCGTAGACAATGCCCCTGATGACTTAAAAGAAAAAGCGGATCATGTTACTTTAAGTAATAATGATGATGGTGTTGCCTTTATTTTAAATCAATTTTACGATAAGGAATCGCTTTAATTGTTTCTTTAAAAAAGCCTGGATTCACTAAATCAAGAAGCTGTGCTCCTCTTTTTTCAATATCTAAAGCAAGATGCTTATGTTTTGTGATATTAGTGATGATTTTATATTCTGTATTCTTTTTAGCTGTTTTGATGTAACGCTGTCCACTCGCAGATAAGCCAAGAATATGAATATAATCAATATCCATGGCTTTTTTCATTTCTTCTTTTGTGTTATGAAGAAGAATATGAATAAGCATTCTTTGTATTCTGCTTCTTGTATAGCGTTTACTTGTTAAACTGTTAATTAACTCTTCTAGACTATAAGTTTCTTGATTCACTTTATACAAGCGGTCATCCAAACCTTCTTCTATCATATGAAGCCCTTCAAGAGGAGTAAAGGTAATTAAATACTTTAAATAAGGGTAGAACTCTTCGAGAGTAAAGAAATGAGAGTCTTTATATGTATTGTAGCCAGGTAATTGATGGGATACATCAATTCCTTGCTTGAGTGCAATGCGTAGAGATGTGGCGCTAGAAATTCTTTCAATATTTTTTGCATGATAATCATTGGTACGCTTAATGCAGTGCATGGAAATAGGATACTGATTATGAACCACCTCTTTAACATAACTTAGTCCTAATAAATCATTAGGTGTTCTCACTTCCTTATTTAAAATAAACTGCAATGCTTGATTACAAGCATCAGGATAACGTAATCCATCCTTCATGCCTTCTTTTACTTTCATATTGTAAGTATCAGGGTCTTGTTCAATACCTTCAGCTATTTCTATGAATGTCTCAATATTGCCATCCTCACTGCCAAATACAAGATCAGTCACTCCCATTTCGTGGAGTAATGTCACTGCACCTTTTGCAAAATAATCGGCACTCTGACAGGCATAAACAAGTGGAAGTTCTATAACGATATCTATGCCTTCTTCTATTGCGATTGCAGCTCTTTTTTGATAGCTGATTATGGCAGGTTCTCCTCTTTGTACAAAAGAACTGCTCATGACGCATATAGTTAAATCAGGCAAAATTAGTTTTTTAGCTTCTTGAAGATGTAAACGATGGCCTAAATGATAGGGGTTATATTCTGTAATAATACCTAGTATTCTCATGGAATCACCTCAAAAAGTATTTTATCATAATGGACTGATAATACAAATAATGATATACTTTTTGTATTAGGAGGATTATTAATATGGCTTTAGAATTTAGATATGATACACAATTATTAATTGATGGTCATGACTTAGATGAAGATGAAATCAATGATTACATCACTGAACATTTTAAAGGAGACTGCCTTCTTGCAGTAGGCGATGAAGACTTAATTAAGATTCATTTCCATACAAATGAACCATGGCAGTTATTAGAATATTGTTCTACATTAGGTGAAATCTATGACATCGTTGTAGAAGATATGGATCGTCAATCTAGAGGTCTTAAAGGATAACTTTCATCTTTGATGAAAGTTTTTTTATAACTATGTTTGGATTAGGTACGATTATTAACTGTAGTGCTATTATTATAGCAGGTATTGCAGGTATGGTCTTTGGAAATCATTTAAAGGAGTCCATGCAGGATACTTTGATGAAGGCAGATGGCGTCGCTGTTATTTTCATAGGTATTGCAGGAGCATTAAGTAAAATGCTTGTAATAAAGGGTGGCACTATCGATACAACAGGTACTATGATGATGATTATTTCATTGTCTCTTGGTGCGATTGTAGGAGAAATGCTGGATTTAGATGGCAAGATGATTCACTTTGGTGAATGGCTTAAAATAAAAACTGGAAATGCGAAAGATAAGAAGTTTGTAGATGGCTTTGTGACAGCATCTTTAACAGTCTGTATTGGTGCGATGGCAGTTGTAGGTTCTATTGAAGATGGAATCCATGCCGATCATTCTATTCTTTTCGCAAAAGCAATACTCGATTTTGTGATTATTCTTGTCATGAGTGCAACTCTAGGTAAGGGATGCTTATTCTCTTTTGTACCAGTAGGCTTATTTCAGGGAACAATCACTCTTTTAGCAAGTCTGATCAGTCCTTTTATTACTGCATCAGCTATGAGTGCTCTCTCATATATAGGTTCAATACTTATATTTTGTGTAGGTGTTAATCTTGTATTTAATACAAAAATACGTGTTGCAAACCTTTTACCGGCTTTGATTGTGGCGTGTATATGCACTGTTTTTCCATTGTAAGAAACTTTTACTTGCAATTATTCTTGTTTTTTGTAGAATATTTATGAGGAGTGAAGACGATGGAAAACAAGATTCGATTAAGCCCGAAGAGAATCCTTAATAAAGAATTTTCTATTGAATCAAAAGGCTATAGCGCAAATGAGGTAGATAGTTATCTTGATATTGTGAAAGAAGATTATCTGAATTTCCAATCTATGCTGAATGATTCTTATGATGAAATTGAAAGTCTTCAAAAAGAGAATAGTGCTTTAAGAAGAAAACTCAATGAATTATTAAGAGAAAGACAGGATCAAAGAGATAATGCACGCGTCATGGAAGAGAACTTGAATAACAATGTCGATGTCCTCAGACGTATTTCTCAATTAGAAAGAGAAGTCTATCATAAAAATAAAGACTAATATGTGTCTGCGAGAACTGATCGCTGGAAACAGAGGAAAGTCCGTGCTGCCACTATCTGAGATGATAGTAGTGATCGTGCTGAGGCTAATAACCTCAGGCAGAAATGACAACGGTGAACGCCTAAGTCGTAAGATATGGAACTAGCCATAAAGTGCCACAGAAACGAATACTGTTAGAAATGACAGGGTGAAAAGGGGTAAACTTCGCGAGGCAGAAACCCAAATTTTGGTAGGGGAGTCTAGCAAAAGGAATTGAACGGATGCTAGGTAGAGTAATCTAAGATAAATGATGAGTTGAAAAACAGAACACGGCTTATAAGAGCAGACTCATAGATGGTTTCCATTTGGGAACCGTCTTTTTTGTCTGTCTATAATAGTTGTAAAATGCTACTATTTGTGGTTAAATAGACTTGATATAAATGCAAGGAGGCTTTGAAATGAATATTAGTGAAATAATAAAGAAAACGAGAGAGGAGAAAGGATTAACTGTAGAAGAGTTATCTTCTCAGACAATGCTTTCAGTTGCGATTATTAAAGATTTAGAAAATGGTGACTTTGATCATTATCAAGGTGAAGAAGCTTATGTGAAAATGTATTTAAGAAAGATTTGTCGCGCTCTTGATATAGATGAAAAAGAAGTACAGAATGAATATTTAAATCTTACTCAGAAAATTGAGTTAGAAGAACTACAGGAAGCAGAACAGCAGAATGAGGAAGTAAAGAAGAGACAGTCTGCAGATGAGGAAAAAGCTAAAGCTTTCCGTTTTGAAAAGCCACCGTTTACAAATTCAAATAAAGGTGTTATGGGTAATAAAAGTCATTTAAATGTCATAAGAGTGATTATTATTGTGTTATTAGTGGCAATGATTTTCTTAGTGGCTTTCTTTGCAATCAGTAAAACAAAGTCAAATGTTGATGCACCATCATTTACATCCGACCAGCAGACAGCAGCAGGTGAAGTAACTAAGAAACCATCAAAGAAGAAAGACAAGACAACTCCAAAGAAGGATGAAACACCAGCTGTTACTTATACTAGAAATAGTGATTTAAATTATAATTTTAAATTAAAGGATTCTAATGCAGAAACATTCAAGTTAAAGGTTGAATATTCTAAGAAATGCTGGGGAAGCCTTTATGTAAACCGTGCTAAATATACTGAATTTGAAGGTAAGGTATATAATGAAGGTGATAGTGTTGAAGTGACACTCAATACTGCAGAATTCAATACATTAAGACTTGTAAGTGGTGAGCAGTCTGGTGTAAAGGTTTATGTTGATGATGTTGAAGTGCCATTAACAGACGAAGAAAAGGCTGAATCTGGATTGAAATATACTTATTTGACATTGGAGAAGTAAGATGAATTTACCAAATAGATTAACAGTAACACGTTTGTGTCTTGTACCAGTATTTATAATTTTATATTTATGTCCTTATTATACAGATATCAGTGTGCCTCAGATTCATTTCCTATTTACTGATATTTCTATTATTCAGCTACTTGCCTTTGTTGTATTCTTAGGTGCTTCTATTACTGACTTTTTAGATGGCTACCTTGCAAGAAAAAATCATCTTATCACTACATTTGGAAAGTTTGTTGATCCAATTGCAGATAAGATGCTTGTTAACTCTGCATTAATCTTACTTGCCTGGAATAATAAGATGTCAGTTCTAGCACTTCTTGTTATGATTTTAAGAGATACTTTTGTGGATGGTGTTCGTCTTGTAGCCTCTGGCTCTAATAGAGTACTTGCTGCAAGTATTTATGGAAAATTGAAGACAGTGACTCAGATGGTAGGTATTTGTCTTCTTCTATTAAATAACCCAATCTTTGCATTATGGGATATTCCATTTGCAAACTATGTTATTAATGTTGCCGCATGTGTTTCATTATTATCAGGTGTTGATTATTTCTGGAAGAACAGAGATTTAATCATGGAGAGTATGTAAAATGGAAGAAATAGTAAGACTATTGATAGAAAAGAATGTTTCTATTTCAAGCGTTGAAAGTTTTACAGTAGGAAATTTTGCGGCAGCTCTTGGATCCGTTCCAGGAGTTTCTGCTGTTTATAAGGGAAGTCTTGTCAGTTATCAGAACATTATCAAGCATAAGGTGTTAGGCATCCCTCAGGAAGTCATTGACACTTATGGTGTTGTATCTAATGAAGTGGCGGGGCTTATGTGCATTAATGGACAGAAAATGTTCGATACAGATCTTTGTATTTCTTTTACAGGCAATGCCGGTCCAGATGCCATGGAAGGCAAGAAAGTAGGTCTCATTTATATTGGTATTGCCTATATGAGTGATGTTCATACTTATGAATATGAATTGTCAGGAAGTCGCAAGCAGATTGTGGAACAGGCTATTGCGATTGGAAAAATGAAGATTTCTGAAATTTTGAAGTAATTTACAAATAATAATCGTATGAATATGTATGGAGGTATATGTTTATGGCGAAAGAAAAGAAGTCAGCGGTAAAAGATACTGATGCAGCATTGGATGATGCTATCAGTCAAATTGAAAAGAAATTTGGTAAAGGGTCTGTTATGCGTCTTGGAGATCGTACAGCAGTGGATGTGGATGTTATTCCTTCAGGCTCTTTAACTCTTGATAAAGCATTAGGTATTGGTGGTTACCCTAAAGGACGTATTATTGAAATCTATGGTCCTGAATCAAGTGGTAAAACAACTCTTACATTGCATGCGATTGCCCAGGCGCAAAAACAGGGTGGTAAAGCTGCATTTATTGATGCAGAGCATGCCATTGACCCTGTCTATGCAAAGAATTTAGGTGTTGATATTGATGAATTGATTCTTTCACAGCCAGATAGTGGTGAGCAGGCATTAGAAATTGCTGAAATGCTGGTGCGTTCTGGCGTGATTGATTTGATCGTTATTGACTCAGTTGCTGCTTTAGTTCCTCAGGTTGAATTAGATGGTGAAATGGGTGATGCGGCAGTTGGTTTACAGGCGCGTTTAATGAGTAAGGCCTTAAGAAAACTTTCAGGTGTTATGAATAAAACGAACTGCACAGTCATCTTTATTAACCAGTTACGTGAAAAGATTGGGGTTATGTATGGTAATCCGGAAACAACAACTGGTGGTCGTGCCTTGAAGTTCTATTCTTCTGTACGTGTAGAAATTAGAAGAAGTGAACAAATCAAACAGAATGGTGAGATTGTTGGTAATAAAGCCAATATCAAGGTTGTCAAGAATAAAGTAGCACCTCCATTTAAGACAACTCAGGTTGATATCATCTATGGTAAAGGCATTTCACGTGATGGTGAAATTCTTGATTTAGCCGTTGAAGGCGATATTGTGGAAAAATCAGGTGCCTGGTACGCTTATAATGGTGAAAAAATTGGACAGGGAAGAGAAAATGCGAAAAATTTCCTTCTTGAACATCCTGCTATCTTTGCAGAAGTAGAAGAAAAAGTTAAAGCACAGCTTTTTGGAACTGAAGAAGCTGATGCGTAAATAGTCTCATTTTCAGGCGGATGATTCCGCCTTTTATTGAAGTATGGTGTAAATATGAAGAAAACAGAACAACTTATTATAAAAACATTTTTAGAACTTGTTGAGGAAAAAACTCTTGATAAGATTACTATCCAGGATATTGCAGATCAATGTGGTATTAATAGAAACACTTTCTATTATCACTTTGCTGATATCTATTCCTTGATTGAAACAATCTTTAAAGATCATTTAGCAACTATTGAACAAATGTTTGAAGATGGTGCATCCTGGAGTGAATGTTCAGAGAAAGCCTTGAAATTTCTGGTAGAAAATCGTCGTGCTATTAGACATATCGCTTTCTCGATGAGTCGCAATCAGTTAGATCATTATCTATTTGTTGTTTTCAAAAAAATATTTACAGAATACTTATTAGATAACTTTATTGTGGATATATCTGATGAAAAGTTTGATGATCTTATTTTATTTTATACTTATGCAATCATGGGATGCATAAATCATAATTTCATTGAAAACAACAATGATATTGAATTAGAGGAACTTTTAGATAAGTTTAATACAACTTTATTAATGACAAATCCCCTTAAAGCAAGTAAGTAGTCTTAATGGAAGACTGCTTTTTTCGTGTTTGTATGATTGAAAAGTTTATATAAATACCTTATAATGTAACTAGTGCTTTTTAGCACTTTTATACATAGGACACGGAGGACTTATATATGAGCTTAATTAAAGTCTTGACCTATGTTCTTGTATTTCTTTTAGGTATAGGATGTTATTGTCTATATATCCGTTTAAAAATTTCTAAAGCAAATACAGATGCCAAAACAATTGTTGAAGAAGCTAATACAAAAGCAGACAATCTAATTAAAGAAGCAACGCTTGATGCAAAAACAAAAGCTTATGAATATAAGCTTGAAGCTGAAAAAGAAGCAAAGCAGCAGCGCTTAGAATTGACTAAGTTTGAAAATAAGCTATTACAACGTGAACAGAACATCGACCGTAGAGATATTTCTTTACAGGGGAAGGAAGATGCTCTTGAAGCAAGAAGCCAACAATTAAATAAGAAAAAGGCGGAACTAGAGGTCAAGGAAGAAAAACTACAGCATCAGATTGATGAAAAAGTAGCCGAACTTGAAAAAATTGCAGCTATGTCTGCACAGGAAGCAAAAGCTGAACTCTTCAAGCAGGTAGAACAGCGTATGGAGACTGAAGTCACTGCTTATATCAAAGAACAGGAAGATGAAGCAAAAACAAAGGCTTCACTATTCGCAAAAGATATTATTGCGAATGCCCTTAATCGTTATTCTCAGGAAGAAGTCATTGAACGCACAGTCAGTGTAGTTGCTCTTCCAAGTGAAGAAATGAAGGGTCGTATTATTGGCCGTGAAGGTCGTAATATTAAAGCAATTGAAAATGCAACTGGTGTAGATTTGATTATTGATGATACTCCAGAAGTGATTACATTATCATGTTTTGATCCAATTCGTCGTGAAGTGGCACGTTTATCACTTGAAACATTAATTCATGATGGACGTATTCAGCCAGGACGTATTGAGGAAGTTGTCGCTAAGACTAAAAAAGATCTTGACGATACTATTTTAAAGGCAGGGCAGGATGCTGTCTTTGAATTAGGATTATCTAGAATGAACAAAGAACTTGTTATGATGATTGGTAAGTTGAAATATCGTACAAGTTATGGACAGAATGCTTTACAGCATTCATTAGAAGTGGCTCATTTTGCAGGTATTATGGCCGCTGAACTTGGATTAAATCAGCAGCTTGCTAAACGTGCTGGTTTATTGCATGACTTAGGAAAAGCAGTTGACCATGAAATGGAAGGAAGTCATGTTGAATTAGGTGCAAAATTCGCTAAGAAATTTGGTGAAAATGCGACTGTAATCAATGCAATTGAATCACATCATGGAGATGTTCCAGCAACATCAATTATCGCAGTACTGATCTCTGCAGCAGATACTTTGTCAGCTGCTAGACCTGGTAGTCGAAGTGAAAAAATTGAAAATTATATCCAGAGACTTGAAAAACTTGAAGAATTACCTAAACAGTTTGACGGTGTAGATAAGGTATTTGCCATCCAGGCAGGTCGTGAAATCAGAGTAATCGTTAATCCAGAAAAGATTGATGACTTAAAGGCACACAAACTTGCAAGAGATGTCAAAGAAAAGATTGAAACCGAACTCACTTACCCAGGACATATTAAAGTAACTGTGATCCGTGAGATTCGTGCTAATGAAATAGCTAAGTAGATAGGATCATCCCTATCTACTTTTTATTTAAGGATGTGAATAAAAATGAATATATTATTTATTGGTGATATTTTTGGTAAGACGGGACGTAAAATGATTGAAACGTACCTACCAAAAATTGTAGAGAAATATAGTGTAGAATGTGTTATAGCGAATGGTGAGAATACAAGCCATGGTAAAGGATTACTACAGAAACACTATGATGAATTACTGTCTCATGGTATTTCTTTGATTACAATGGGAAATCATACTTATTCTAAGAAAGAAATCTTTGAATATATAGATGAAGCAGACAAGCTGATTGTTCCACTAAATAAGCCTAAGGCTATGCCTGGAGTAGGTTCTAGAGTCATTGAAGTAAAAGAAAAGAAAATCAGAGTAACAAACTTACTTGGTCTTACATTTATGGATGGAAAACCACAGAATCCTTTTGAAGCAATTGATCCTGTCTTAGAAGAAGATGACAGTGATATCCATATCATTGACTTTCATGGTGAAGCGACAAGTGAAAAGATTGCTTTTGGCTATTATGTTGATGGACGTGTTAGCGCAGTGCTTGGTACACATACCCATGTTCCTACAGGAGATGAAAAGATCCTTCCAAATGGAACTGCTTTTCAGTGTGATGTCGGTATGACAGGACCATATGAAAGTGTTATTGGCTGTGAAAAAGAGGGAATCATTGAACGTAGTATAAAAGGTATTATGACACCTTTTAGAGTGGCTGAAGATGAAGGACAGCTATGTGCAACATTGCTTCATTTTGATGGTAACAAGTGTAAGAATATTGAAAGAATAAGAATTGACCCTCAGGTAAAGTTTAAGTAAAAATGAAGGAAAGCGTCTTCACTTTTTGTAAAGAATACAGTATAATGTTTCTAGTTATTGAAGGAGGACATTATTTTTATGGCTAAATGTAAAATTTTAATGCAGACTGCACAGGTGCAGAAGTTAGTTACTTTTTTTGATGGATATAAGGATGACAAAGTAGAATTAAAGTATGTAAGCAAAGCTGGTATTAAGGCTACTTTTGAATGTGAAACAGAATTATCACCAGAAGATGCTGCTGCACATTGTAAGTCTTTATTCAAAAAGACTCCAGAAGGAAGTTATATGTATTTCTCAATCCAGCCTGACGGTTTCTTTGGATAAGATACATTTTAAGGCACAGGTGAATTCCTGTGCTTTTTTTGTTTAGAAGGGAGATTTTATGGATATTAAAGTCGTTATTGGGCAGATGATAGTATTATTTGCTTTGATGGGGTTAGGCTTTTTATTGTATAGAGTAAATATTTTAGATTTGAATACAAATAGTAAACTCACATCTCTAGTTTTATCGGTCACGACACCTTGTATGGTATTGAATTCTGTATTATGTACAGAAAAGTACAGTGACTCAAAAACAATCTTTACTATTTTAGGTATTGCAGTTGTTACTTATGTTATAACCCCTTTTATAGGTATGCTCATTAATAAATTATTGCATGTACAAAAAAATCAAACAGGTTTATATGTATTTATGACAGTATTTTCTAATATTGGTTTTATTGGTTATCCTATTATGAAAGCTATATTTGGAAATGATTCTGTTTTCCACACATCTTTATTTGGCATGGTTTTTAATATTATGCTTTTTACTTTAGGGGTATATTTGATTGGAATTGGTCAGCAGGGAAACAATAAACTGAATTTTAAGAATTTGATTACGCCGGGCGTGATATGTTCATTTCTAGCACTTATTCTCTATTTGATGCATATAAGAGCGCCTAAGATTGTAACAGATTTTACAGGTATGGTAGGCGATATGACAACGCCTTTAGCGATGATTATTATCGGTGTCACACTTGGTGCTATGAATATTAAAAAAGTATTCAATGAATTACGTGTCTATGTTTATACACTCGTCAAGCAGCTGATTTTACCGATTATTGCCTATCCAATTATTGCATTTTTGATCAAGGATCATTATTTAAGAGGATTGACTTTGATTATGTTATCTATGCCAGTAGGTAGTTCTGCTGTCTTGTTTACTAATAAATATGGCGGAGATAGTGAATTAGCAGCTAAGACAATCTTTATGACGACATTAATCTCTGTTTTCACTATTCCACTTGTTGTCTATATGTTTTTAATTTAACACTTTTACCCCAATTTAGGGGGTTTTTTTTATGAGGGGTATTTGTTATAATGGTGTCGAAAAGGAGCGTTTATGAAAGATTATAGTAAATATTTTAAAGGTCCTTCTTTAAAGGATGCACGTTCTAGAGGTCGTACTGAAGTACGACATTTAGATGATGCATTTGAGATTCCTGCAGATATGGTGGGGATTGGAAAAGGACAGACATATTATATCCAGACTTATGGATGTCAAGCGAATGAAAGAGATACTGAAACATTATCAGGTATCTTAGAAATGATGGGTTATACTCATACTGATGAAGTAAAACAGGCAGATGTTGTATTATTAAATACCTGCGCAATCAGAGAAAATGCTGAAGAAAAAGTATTTGGCAAGATCGGTTACTTGAAGAACATTAAGAAGACTAGACCAAATCTGATTTTTGGTGTATGCGGCTGTATGGCACAGGAGGAAGTAGTTGTTAATAAGATTCTAGAGAAATTCCCTCAGGTTGATCTTATTTTCGGTACACATAATATCCATCGTCTTCCAGTTTTATTAAAACAGGCTATGTTAGAAAAGGAACTTGTTCTTGAAGTCTGGTCTAAGGAAGGGGATGTTATTGAAAATCTTCCAAGTCATCGTGCCAATAACTACAAGGCATGGGTCAATATTATGTATGGATGCAATAAATTCTGTACTTATTGTATTGTTCCTTATACAAGGGGTAAGGAACGTTCTCGTGAATTAGAAGAAATTATCAAGGAAGTAGAAGAATTAAAGAATAGCGGCTATAAAGAAATTACATTACTTGGACAGAATGTTAACTCTTATGGTAAGGATTTAAATAACGGCACTGACTTTGCAACATTATTAGAAGCTGTCGCAAAGACTGGTATTGATCGTATTCGATTCACTACAAGCCATCCTTGGGACTTTAATGCGGATATGATTGATATTATCGCTAAGTATGATAATATCATGCCTTCTATCCATTTACCTGTTCAGTCAGGAAATGATGATGTTTTACAGCTGATGGGTAGACGTTATTCAAAGGAAAGCTATTTAAAACTATTTGATATGATTAAAGAAAAGATTCCGGACTGCACTGTGACAACAGATATCATTGTTGGTTTCCCAAATGAAACAGAAGAACAGTTCCAGGATACTTTATCTTTATATAACTATTGTAAGTATGATTTAGCTTATACATTTATTTATTCACCTAGAGAAGGTACTCCTGCAGCAAAGATGGAAGACAATGTCCCTCTTAGTGATAAGGAGCAGCGTTTATATCGCTTAAATGAACTTGTAAATAAATACGCAAATGAAGCCAATCAGAAATACTTAGGACAGGTTGTTAAAGTACTTGTAGAAGGTCCATCTAAGAAGAACCCAGATGTCTTATCAGGTTATACAGAACATAACAAGTTAATTAACTTTAAAGGTGATGCCTCAATGGTGGGACAGATTGTTGATGTTCGTGTAACTGAAGCAAAGACATGGGCTTTAACAGGGGAACAGGTTGAAAGCGGCAACTAAGACTCAGGCAGAAGCTTTAAATAAGCTGATTCTAAGTGATCCGCTTATTCAGGAATTTAAGAAGTATGAAGAGACCTTAAAGCAGCACCCTGAATTACTGGCTTTAGAAGATGAAATCAAAGAAGATAGCCAGATTATTCTAAAAAAGAAGGCACTTGGTGAACTGACCGAAGAAGAGATGAAGGCTTATTCAAAGAAGAAAGAATACTTTGAAAATCATCCTCTCATTGTGAATTATTTAAATCTAAAAAGTGAAGTAAATGATTACCTTATACAAGTTGAAACAATCATCAATGAAGAATTATTAAAAGCTATTGACTAAATGTTTTTAAATGTTTATTATTGAACTAATTTATATAAAAAGGAGATTATTATGGCACATATTTTTAATGAACCCTCACACACTTTTAATGAATATTTATTGATTCCTGGTTATTCTAGTGAAGAATGCCAGCCACAGAATGTTAGTTTAAAGACACCTTTAGTTAAATTCAAGAAAGGTGAAGAACCAGCACTTTCATTAAATATCCCTCTTGTATCTGCAGTTATGCAGGCTGTATCTGATGATGGTATGGCAGTTGCTTTAGCAAGAGAAGGTGGATGTTCATTTATCTATGGTTCACAGACAATTGAATCACAGGCAGCAATGGTAAGACGTGTTAAAAACTATAAGGCAGGTTTTGTACCAAGTGATTCTAACTTAAGCGCTAATGATACTTTAGCAGATGTTCTTGCACTTAAAGAAAAGACTGGTCATTCAACTATGGCTGTTACTGAAGATGGTACAGCAAATGGTCGTTTGATTGGTTTAGTGACTGGTAGAGATTACCGTGTCAGCCGTATGGATGAAAATGAAAAAGTTGTTGATTTCATGACACCTTTTGATAAGTTAGTATGCGGACATAAAGATATTACTTTAAAAGAAGCAAATGATATTATCTGGGAAAACAAATTAAATGCTTTACCAATTATTGATGATGATAACAGACTTCTTTATTTCGTATTCAGAAAGGATTATGAATCAAGAAAATCAAATCCTAATGAATTATTAGATGAATCTAAGCGTTATGTTGTTGGTGCTGGTATCAATACAAGAGACTTTGCAGAAAGAGTTCCTGCATTAATTGAAGCAGGTGTAGATGTATTATGTATCGACTCTTCAGAAGGTTATTCAGCTTGGCAGGCTAACACTATCGCATGGATCAGAGAACACTATGGTGATACTGTAAAAGTTGGTGCTGGTAACGTTGTAGATGGTGAAGGATTTAGATTCTTAGCAGAAGCTGGTGCTGACTTCATCAAGATCGGTATCGGTGGCGGATCTATCTGTATCACTCGTGAACAGAAAGGTATCGGTAGAGGTCAGGCAACTGCAACTATCGAAGTCGCTGAAGCAAGAGATGCATACTTCAAAGAAACTGGTATTTATATCCCAATCTGTTCAGATGGTGGTATCGTTCATGATTACCATATGACTCTTGCTCTTGCAATGGGTTCTGATTTCATTATGTTAGGTCGTTACTTCTCTCGTTTTGATGAATCACCAACTAACAAGGTAAACATCAACGGTCAGTATATGAAAGAATACTGGGGTGAAGGTTCTGCACGTGCTAGAAACTGGCAGAGATATGACTTAGGCGGAGATAAGAAGCTTTCATTTGAAGAAGGTGTAGACTCTTATGTGCCATATGCTGGTAGCTTAAAAGATAACGTTAGTTTATCATTAAGCAAGATGAAGCATACAATGTGTAACTGTGGGGCACTTACAATTGCTGAATTACAGGAAAAAGCGAAGATCCAGCTTGTGTCTGCAACTTCAATCGTTGAAGGTGGCGCACATGACGTCTTATTAAAAGACTCTTCAAATTCAGGTAACAGATAATAGGAGGATGGAAGGAATAATATATTCCTTCCATTTTTGATTTTAAGGGGAATATTCGTGGTAATTAATAAAGAAAGACTTGTTCAGACATTTTGTGAAATGGTTTCTATTGATAGTGAATCCTATCATGAAAAGAAGATGAAAGACTATTTGATGAAGGTTTTTAAAGAATGTCATATGGAGTGTAGAGAAATGCCTATAGAAGGCTTTGAAGCAGGGAATATTTATGCGGTATTGAAAGGTGATGTTCATAAAGAACCTATTATGTTTTCAGGACATATGGATACTGTATCACCAGGTAATAGGAAGCATGCTATTGTTCATGAAGATGGACGTATTACAAGTGATGGAACAACAGTTCTAGGTGCTGATGATGTCTCTGCACTTGCTTCTTATATTGAAGCCATTCGTACAATCCAAGAACAGAATATTTCTCATGGTGATATAGAACTTGCTATCAGCGTAGCTGAAGAACCTTATGATGCAGGAAGCGCTTATTATGATTTTGGTCGTATTCAATCACGTATTGGTTATACATTTGATTTAGCCGGTGAAGTAGGCTTAGCAGCAATAGAGGCTCCTTCTATTGTTTCTTTTAAGATTGTTGTTAAGGGTAAAAGTGCCCATGCAGGTTTTAATCCTGAAGATGGTATTCATGCCTTAAAGATTGCCTCAAGTGCCATCATCCGTATTCCTAATGGCTGTGTCAATGATAAGACAACAGTCAATTTTGGTACTATTCAGGGTGGAGAAGGACGTAATATTGTCCCTAGAGAAGTTATTATTACCGGAGAAATAAGAAGTTTTGATCACCAAGATGCGCTTGACTGGAGCTGCTATATAAAGAAAATCTTCGAAGAAGAAGCAGCAAAAGAACATGGAAATATAGAATTCGGTGATTATGTGCATATAGAGGCCTATAAAATTGAAGAGGATGAAGAGGTTGTCGAACGCTTTAAACGTGCCTGTAATAAGCTTGGATTAGCACCCCGCCTTATTTCTACACATGGTGGTTCTGATAATAATAGATTTGTGAAAGAAGGAATCAGAGGTATTGTAGTTGCATGTGCCATGAATGATTGTCATAGTGTGAGTGAATATACAACAATAGATGAATTAGAAAAGAGTGCTCAATTAGCATTACTTCTTATGATTGATTAAAAATATGTTATAATGAGAGAGTTAGGAGTGGGTATCATTTTGAAAAAAGAAAAATACTCTCCCATGATGGAGAAATATTTAGAATTAAAAAAAGATTATCAGGATGCAATTGTAATGTATCGTATAGGAGATTTCTATGAAATGTTCTTTGATGATGCAGCAGTCGCTTCTAAAGCATTAAATCTTGCTTTAACAGGAAAAAATGCAGGTGTAAAAGAACGTGTTCCAATGTGTGGAGTTCCTTTTCATGCTGCAACAGGTTATGTAGAAGAATTGGTCAAACAAGGTCATAAGGTTGTTATTGTTGAACAGCTTTCAGATCCAAAAGCAAAGGGTCTTGTAGAAAGAGGTGTTGTTCAGATTGTTACACCTGGTACTTTGATGGACTTTAAGTTAAATGAGAAGGTTAATAACTTTATTGGTGCGTTAGGTGTTTTTGATTTTTCTTATACATTGGCTTATGCTGATTTATCAACAGGTGAATTCTATTGTTTAAATCTAGAGAAAAAGGAACATCTTTTACGTAATAAGATTGAATCGTTAGGTATTAAAGAAATAGTTGTGGAAGATGATTCTATTTCTATTGATGGCGTGATGATGTCTTCTTTTAAAGATGAAACGATAAAAGATAACTATAAGAAAATATTTGAGAATATTAATGATTTAAAACAAATCAAGATCTGTGCAAACCTATTGAATTATCTTCTTGATACACAAAAAAGAGAACTGGAATATATTCAGACGATTGTAGAAGTGAAACAGGAAGATTATGTTTATATGGAAAGTGCCACTAAAAAAGCACTAGAACTCACTAAGAATGCGAATAATGAAAAATATGGCACATTATTATGGTTATTAGATCATACACATAGTGCAATGGGTGGTCGTTTATTGAAACAATGGATTGATCAGCCTCTTATTTCTAAAGAGAAGATTGAAGAAAGACTCGATCTTGTTGAAGTGTTTATGGATAACTTCTTAGAAAGAGAAACGATCATTGATATGATCAATGATATTTATGATATTGAGAAGCTGGCTTCTCGAGTGGCTTTTGGAAATGTGAATGCGAGAGATTTAAAGTGGATTTGTTCTTCGCTGAAAGTGATTCCAGAATTAAAGTATCAGTTATTAAGTCTTGATCATCCACAATTAAATAATCTTGCTATGCAGTTAGTTGATTTATCACCTATTATCCAGACAATTGATGAAGCGATTGTAGATGATCCACCTCTAGTAATCAAAGAGGGAAATATCATCAAGGATGGTTACAATAAAGAATTGGATGAATTGCGTGATATTCGTAAGAATGGTAAAAAATGGCTGATGGCCTTTGAGGAAAAAGAAAAAGAACGTACAGGAATCAAAGGTTTAAAGGTGGGTTATAACCGTGTATTTGGTTATTATATCGAAGTGACTAAAAGTTATTTACCTTTGGTTAAGGATGAATTCAACTATACAAGAAAACAGAGCTTATCAAATGCAGAAAGATTTATCACGCCTGAACTAAAAGATATGGAGAATAAGATTCTATCTGCACAGGATCGTATTGTTGCTTTAGAATATGAAATATTCACACAGGTAAGACAATATATTAAAGGTTTTGTTCATGAGATACAGGATGTTGCCAAGGTTGTTGCTAAGGTGGATGTTTTCACATCTTTCGCACTTGTATCAGGTCGTAATGATTATGTACGTCCGGTTTTCAATGATGAGCATATTATTCATATTGAAGCAGGAAGACATCCTGTTGTGGAGGAAGTTATTTCAAAAGAGAATTATGTTAAGAATGATGTGTCTTTAGGTGAAGATGCAAAAATCATGTTGATTACTGGTCCGAATATGGGTGGTAAATCTACCTATATGCGTCAGATGGCTTTGACGATGATCATGGCACAGATTGGATGTTTTGTGCCGGCAAGAAGTGCCGCTCTTCCTGTTTTTGATGCAATATTTACACGTATTGGAGCAAGTGATGATCTGATTGGCGGTCAGTCTACTTTCATGGTAGAAATGTTAGAAGCAAATAATGCATTGAAATATGCAAGTGAGAACTCGTTAATCATCTTTGATGAAATTGGTAGAGGAACAGCGACATTTGATGGAATGGCACTCGCTCAAGGTATTTTAGAATATATAGCCAATCATAATCATTCGTTGACTTTCTTTTCAACGCATTATCATGAATTAACACGTATGGAAGGTGCTTCTATTAAGAATGTTCATGCAGGCGCTGATATCTCAAATGATTCTATTCGTTTCTTATATCATATTGAAGATGGACCTTCAGGCCAGTCCTATGGTATAAATGTTGCGAAACTGGCAAAATTACCTGAACAGGTTATTGTACGTGCTGATGCGATTTTAAAATCGTTAGAAAACAACAATATTGAAGAAAAGCTTCAAAATATAGAAGTGCAGTCTGTTGTTAAAACAAGTGCCGTAGAAGAAACACTTAAAGGTATTGATCCGATGAGTTTATCACCACTTGATGCCTTAAGTACATTAATTGAATTAAAGAAGATGTTGTAGGAGAGTATATGGGACATATTAGACAATTAAGTGAAAATCTAGCCAATAAGATTGCGGCAGGAGAAGTTGTTGAACGTCCTGCTAGTGTTATTAAAGAACTTACAGAAAATAGTATAGATGCCAAGGCAAAACGTATCACGATTCTTGTTGAACAGGGTGGTACGAGCAGTATGTCTGTTATCGATGATGGGATAGGAATGAATCGTACAGATGCACTCCTTTGTTTTAGTCGTCATGCGACAAGTAAGATTGTAGATGAGAATGATTTATTCAATATCACAACATTGGGCTTTAGAGGAGAAGCCATTCCTTCTATTGCTTCTATTAGTGTTTTCACACTTGAAACAAGTGACGGAGAAGAAAATACAAAAGTAGAATATGAATTTGGAAAAAGAAAATCAGTAGACAGCGTGGCAATGAATCGTGGTACAAAGATTACGGTTGAACGTATTTTCCAGAATGTGCCTGCGAGACTTAAATATATGAAGTCTATTAATGCTGAATTTGCAGCTATTTATTCTTATGTAGAACGTCTTGCTTTAGCACATCCTGAAATTTCTTTTACGCTTGTACATGACCATAAAACAATATTCAAGACCAATGGTAGAAATAATTTACTAGAAGTAATTAGCGAAATTTATGGTCTTCCTGTCGCAAAGAATATGATTTATGTCGATTTTGGAAATGAGGAATTCCATGTTTCAGGTTATATATCTAAGATTGATACATCGCGCTCTTCAAAAAATCATATTGTTACTCTTGTAAATCATCGTTATGTTAAAAATATGAAAACAATCAATACAATCAATGAGGTATATCGTCGCTACCTTGCGGATAAAAGATTTCCTATTGCGATTTTAGAGATTGATGTAGACCCTTATTTAGTTGATGTGAATGTTCATCCTGCTAAACTTGAAGTACGTTTTTCTAAAGAAACAGAACTTAAGGAATTACTTCTTAAAGGTTTAGAGGAGGCTTTATCTAAAAAGAATCTTACGTATAAACCTTCTACAAGAGAAACGGAAAAAGCATCTTTTAAGCCAAGTCTTGCTCAGATGACTATTCCTCTTGATGAAGTATTTGAAGAAGTCAAAGAAGAACCTGTTCTTGAAACAGTTGAAACAGTTCATGAAGACATACCTGTTTATGAATCTGAAAAGGTCGAAGTTAAAGCACAGCCAAAAGAAGAACCACTTAAACCTATTAAAGAAAAAATAAAGGTTATTGGACAAACAAGAGGCACTTATATTCTAGGAGAAAACGAACGTGGCTTTTATATCATTGATCAACATGCTGCTCAGGAACGTATTAATTATGAATATTTCTTGAATAAGTTTTCTCATCCTGATTTATCTATACAGCCAATGATTGTTCCGCTTACTTTTGAATATCCAGAAAGTGAATGTTTAGTCATTGATGAGCATAAGGAACTGCTAGAAGAGGTAGGTATTCATCTTGAATCATTTGGCCGTCATTCTTATATCGTGCGTGGCCTGCCTTTGTGGATGAAAAATATTGATGAGAAGATTTTTATTGATGAAATGATCCAAGAGGTATTAAACAATCAGAGCGTGGATATTGTGGCAATGCAGGAGCATGCAATTGCGACACTTGCATGTAAAGCAAGTGTTAAAGGGAATACATATCTTACAACACAGGATATGCAGACTATTGTTGATAATTTGATGCGTTGTGATAATCCTTATGTTTGTCCTCACGGTAGACCAACAATTATATTCTATAGTGATTATGAAATAGAAAAGTTATTTAAGAGGGTTGTAGTATGAAAAAAGTAATTGCAGTTTGTGGACCTACAGCCGTAGGTAAAACACGTATGGGTGTTTCTCTTGCAGAAGCACTTCATGGAGAAGTCATTAGCGGTGATTCTATGCAGATCTACCGTACAATGGATATTGGAACAGCGAAAGCGACTCCTGAAGAAATGCAGGGCATTATCCATCATATGATTGATATCAAAAATCCTGATGAAACTTTTTCTGTCAGTGAATTCCAGAAAGAAGTGCGCCATTATATCGACACAATTGATATGCCTATAGTCGTAGGAGGAACAGGTCTTTATATTAAAGGGGCTCTTTATGATTATACTTTTGAAGAAACAGAATCAAAGCATGATGAAATCAAAGCAAAGTATGCACATTATACAAATGAAGAATTACATCAGTATTTAGCATCATTTGATCCTCAGTCTGCACAGGATCTTCATCCAAATAATCGCCAAAGAGTCTTGCGTGCTATTGAGATTTATGAGGAATCTGGTAAAAGAAAAAGTGATATTCTAGAGGCTCAGGAACATAAGCCTGTTTATGATATTTATTTTGTAGGGCTCACATTACCTCGTCCTGTTTTATATGAACGTATCAACAAGCGTGTTGATCTCATGATTGAACAGGGATTAGAAGAAGAAGTAAGAACTATCTATGACTCAGGCTTATCACGTGATGCACAATCTATGAAGGCGATTGGTTATAAAGAGTGGTTTGATTATTTTGAAGGTTTAAAATCAAAAGAAGAAATCATTGAAGAAATCAAGAAACATTCACGCAATTATGCGAAAAGGCAATATACATGGTTTAATAACCAGTTTGATGTTCACTGGTATGATGTGAATCTAAAAGATTTTGATTCAACGATTCAGAGCGTTTTAAAAGATATTAAAGAGTGGTATGAAAAAGGATAAGTCTCTTTAGCGAGGCTTATCCTTTTTGAGTTTTCTGATATTTGTTGTTCTGCCATGCTTGAGAATTCTTTGGTAATTCTCAGTCAATGACTTTTCATAACGGCTTGTCAGCCAAGGTACATAGAATTGTGCATCCTTGATTTCATCAGGAAGATACTGGAGATATTCCCATAAATCAGGTCTATTATAGTCATAACGATCTTCTTCAGCGATACCAACAGGTGTTAAACGGATATACTGAGGTGCCTTATGAGGTTCGTTGTGATAAGAAGCAAGCGCTGCATCGATTGCATCTTCACTAGATCTTGATTTAGGGGATAAAGCCAATTCTATAATACAGCTTGCAAGAGGAATTCTTGCTTCAGGAAAACCAATTGTCTTAGCTGCTTGAAAAGCGAGAACTGTACGCATACAGGCATTAGGATTGGCAAGACCTATATCTTCATAGGCAGTTGTGATCAATCTTCTTTCAAGAGATTCAATGTCTCCGGCATCAATTAGTTTTGCAAAATAATAAAGAGCACCATTAGGATCAGATCCTCTGATAGATTTTTGTAAACCGCTTAAAGTATCATAATATTGGTCCTCGTCTTTATCGAACTGCATATTAGCACGAGGTACAGCATCTTGTATTATATTTAATGTTATATGGGTATCAGGGGCATAGATAGTAGCAAGTTCTAGGCAATTATAAGCATAACGTACATCACCGCTGCTCATTCTTGCTATATAATCATAAACATCTTCATCTATTTCGTATTGATGATTCAGACCTCTTTCACTCACTGCTGCTCTTTTACATGCCTCTACGATTTCTTCATTATTTAAAGGCTTGACTTCGCATAAATGACATCTTGAACGAATGGCAGGATTGATTGAATGATAAGGATTGGCTGTTGTACAGCCAGCAATAATCAATAAGCCACTTTCGATATAGGGTAATAGATGGTCCTGCTTATCTTTATTTAGACGATGAACTTCATCTACAATTACAAACAATCCTTCAGAAAGCTTTGCCTCTGTAATAATCTGATCCATTTCTTTCTTATTACCTGTAGAGGCATTAAAGATACGATAAGGAATATTCAGATCATGGGCAAGTGCTTTTGCGATAGTAGTCTTCCCACAACCTGGAGGACCATATAAGATAATGGACATAGGATGATCTTTCTTTACAAACTGTTTTAGTAATCTATTTTCGCCTACAAGATGTTTCTGTCCAATCACATCATCAAGACCAATAGGGCGCATAGAATCTGCAAGTGTCTTATGAATCATAGTTTGTTTCCTTTCTTTTAAGAATCATGTATAATTATAACATGATTTTGTAAGGAGAGCACAACATGAAAATTGTTTTACAAAGAGTAAAAGAAGCAAGCGTTACAATTGATGGAGAAATACATGGCGCTATTGGTAAGGGTTATATGATTCTTGTTGGATTTAATGAAGAAGATAATCACGAAATCATTGACCGTCTTGTAGAAAAAGTGATTCATTTAAGAGTATTTGAAGATGAAAACCAGAAAATGAATCGTTCGCTATTAGATGTCGAAGGTTCTATTCTTTCTATTTCACAGTTCACATTGTATGCAGATTGTCGCAAAGGAAGAAGACCAAGTTTTATTAATGCAGCTAAGCCAGATATATCTTCACCACTTTATGATTATTTCAATGAATGTTTAAGAAATCAGGGGATTCATGTAGAAACAGGAATCTTTGGTGCTGATATGAAATGTGCGTTAATTAATGATGGACCAGTTACCATTGTTTTAGATAGCGATGAGTTAATACCACATAAATAAAGCAATTATAAGGTGATAAGAGGGCATATAAGCCCTTTTTTATCTTTTTTAACAAAAAATGAATAAAATCGCAAAAAAAGGCTTTACAAGCGAAATGAATGGTGGTAGTATAAGTGAGCACTCCGGTGAGGAGCGCGGACAGAACATTGAAAACTGAACAGATACACGTCAGATTTATTTGAAAACATTTAA